>CXWF01000324.1_pt1 | contig 188368 bp, 173 predicted proteins | sample 468421 | NCBI WGS metagenome assembly CXWF01 (sample SAMEA2620812, study PRJEB7988) | marine metagenome | biome: marine biome (ENVO:00000447); feature: surface water layer (ENVO:00002042); material: "saline water (ENVO:00002010), including plankton (ENVO:xxxxxxxx)" | depth 5 m
ATCGCCAATAATTCTAAAGGTCGGTGTAGTTGGAAGTATTTATGAAAGACTGACATATTTTAAAAATAGTCGTCTTTCTAATAAACCAGGTCTATTTTTGTAAGTTAAATCTTTAAATTTAAGTGGGAAGACGAATAGCATTTATTAAATTCTATCCATGAAAAAGAAACTTAGCATTACCCTTCTGGGAATAATCATTCTCTACGGATTATTACTGATTCCCGACAACTCAACCATCAACATTGAAAGCGAAGGTAATTCCACTCCTTTTATCTGGGATCAGGATGAACGATGGGATTTTCTGGAAAGTAAATTTACTGAAGCAAAAGCAGATAAAGAGATAATTACACCCGGAGTTATTGAAGCTCTTATATCTGATCTGTTCTCAGTTGTTGATGAAATTGAAAAAAGAAAACCCGAACCGGATGATGTTATTTTCGACGAACTCCTTCTGAGTTTCTTTGAGTTGGCTCCGGTTATTGCTGCACAGGAATTACAAAATCCTGAGTTTTTTGAGGTATATAACAGAGCACGAAGAGTGATCAAAGATCTGTCTGCGGAATGGGATATATCAGAAAAAGAAACCAGAGATATTCTTTATAAAACGCTGTATGGAATGCGCGCAACAGTAGAAGAAGTTTTATTGCAGTCAGAAGGGCCTATTGATCCGGTTTTGTATGTAAAAGAAGAGGAATCACAAACGCCGTCTACAAATATTTTGGGAATAAAAGTTCACAGTGGAGATCTATTGGTATCACGAGGAGGAGCGGAAGTTTCAGCACTTATTTCAAGGGGAAATGATTATCCAGGTAACTTTTCGCACGTTGCTTTGATCTATGTAGAGGAAGGAACCAATATTCCTTATTTGATAGAGGCACATATAGAACGAGGTGTTGCTATCGCTACGCTGGAGGAATACATCAAAGACCGAAAGCTTCGGTTTATGGTTTTGCGCCCCAGAGCTGATCTTTCTGAAATGCAGAAAAACCCAATGCTTCCTCATATTGCTGCTAAAGAAATGTTTGAAGAAGTTCAGCAGCGACACATTCCTTACGATTTCAAAATGAACTTTTATGATCCCGAAGCTATGTTTTGTTCTGAAGTAGGATCATATGCTTACAAAAATAATGGAATTCAGTTGTGGGAATCGGAATCAACCATATCATCTAATGGAGTTGTGAAATTACTGAACACTTTTGGGGTCGAGAATTTTGTAACACAAATGCCGTCAGACTTGGAGTACGATCCCCAACTTTCCGTAGTGGCTGAGTGGAGAAGTGCTGAAAGCTTGTTCGATGATCATTTATATAACGCGGTAATAGATGCCATGCTTGTGTGTACCGAACAAGGAGAAGAGATAGAATTCAATCCGCTGATGCTTCCTTTTGCAAGGATTATGAAAGGAAACAGTTGGATCAAAAATCAGTTTGAATCGGAAGGACCGATTCCTGAAGGAGTGAGTGCAACCCAAGCGTTGAAAAGCGACGCCTTTATACAAAGACATAAAGAGTTGAAAGAGAAAACCTCAATAGCTGTTGATTCATTTATCGAAGAAAACGGATATAAACCGCCGTATTGGGAATTGGTTAAATTAGCTGAGAAAGAATCTGGTTGTAAGAATTAGAAGTATAATTATTGACAAGAAATAATGTCAGAGAAGAAAAAAGTACATCTCGTATTAGGTTCCGGAGGAGCCAGAGGAGTAGCACATATCGGAGTTATAGAGGAACTTGAAAAAGAAGGCTATGAGATCATAGAAGTAATAGGTTGTTCAATGGGGGCGGTTGTAGGAGGAATTTACTGTGCAGGTCAGCTACCGGAATACAAAAAATGGATGCTAAGCCTCACCAAAAAAGGAGTTTTTGATCTGTTGGATTTCACATTTACTTCTCAGGGGTTTGTAAAAGGTGAAAGATTGTTCGGAAAACATATAGAGGTTACCGGACAACAGAAAATAGAAGACTTTAAAATTCCTTTTACAGCAGTTGCAACCGATATGAAACATCACAAGGAGGTTCATTTTAAAGAAGGAGACCTTTTTAAAGCATTGAGGGCCTCAGTATCCATTCCCGGGATTTTTACTCCCATTGTTGATGAAGAAAAGGTTTTGGTTGATGGAGGTGTTTTAAATCCGTTGCCTATAAATCTCGTCAATAAAAGAGAAGATGCAATTATTGTTGCTGTAGATATAAACTCAAAAACAATAGTGGAAGAACTGTTAGTTAAGGAAGAAAAAAAGCAGAGAAAAAGATATTGGTTTGAAAGTATACTGCCGGATTCAATTAAAGAGTTAACAAAAAGCGAAGAGAAGAAAATAGAATCTTTTTCTCTGTTTGAGCTAATGGAAAGCACATTCAGCTTTACACAAGACAGGCTTACAGAATTAATGATAGAACATTACAAACCGGATATTTTAGTCGAAGTACCAAGAGAAACCTGCGATACATTTGAGTTTTACAAATCTAAGCAGCTTGTGGAAATAGGAGCCAGAGCTTTCAGAAATGCATTGGTTAAATTTGTTTAGCTCAGTTTAGTCGGAATAAAAAACTTTACAGAAGAAGTAATATTTAGTTTATTCATGTGAGCATTAATAAGATGGGCTGCAATGTATGAAATTGAATTCATAAAACATGATGAAACAGAAATACTGGAAGTTGTAGCAACCGGAAAACTAAATTTAGAATCCGCAATAGAAATCAGCTACAAAGGCCGGGAAAAAGCACATAACCTTGGTTATAAATTATTAAAGGATTTAAGTAAGGTTGAGTTGGATGCCGGTATATTGCAGGTTATGGAGTTTTTTGATCCAAAGAAAAATGAAAAGCTAAATATTAAACACAAATACGTGATAACGGCTCTTTTTGTGGAAAGCTCAAAATTATATTATTGGAAATTCTGGGAAACGGTTGCCAGTAATAACGGATTGGTGTCTAAAATTTTTGTGGATAAAGAGAAAGCTTTTAAGTGGCTACAAAATAAAGCAGAAGAAATACAAAAATAGCATTATGTTTTCTTCATGGCTAAAGAATACATCCTATCCATAGATCAGGGAACAACCAGCTCCAGAGCAATTCTTTTCAATAAAAAAGGAGAGGTTGAACATGTTGCTCAAAAAGAATTTAAACAACATTTCCCAAATGATGGCTGGGTAGAACATGATCCCGAGGAGATTTGGAACTCCCAAAAAGAAGTAATTGAAGAAGTCGTTTCAAAATATACCGAAGGCGGGAAAACAATAGCCGCGATAGGGATCACAAACCAAAGAGAAACTACCGTAGTTTGGGATAAGGAAACGGGAAAGCCGGTTTATAATGCTATTGTATGGCAAGACCGAAGAACGTCAGATTACTGTGATGAGCTCAGGAATGACGGATGGTCAGATAAAATTCAGCAAAAAACGGGGCTCGTTTTAGATAGCTATTTCTCAGGAACGAAGCTTAAGTGGATTCTCGATAATGTTGAGGGCGCCCGAGAAAAAGCAGAAGAAGGCAAACTTGCTTTCGGAACAATAGACTGCTGGTTGATATGGAATCTTACTAAAGGAAAAAAGCACGTTACGGATATTACAAATGCTTCACGTACACTTCTTTTCAATATCCATGACAAAGAATGGGATACAGAACTTTTGGAGCTAATGGACATCCCGGAAAATGTGTTACCAAATGTTTGTTCTTCGAGCGGAGAAATTGCAGCGGCTGAGCTGGATTGCTTTGAAAAAGGAATTCCAATTTCAGGAATAGCCGGAGATCAGCAAGCTGCGCTGTTCGGACAAATGTGTCTTGAGCCCGGAATGCTTAAGAATACGTATGGAACAGGTTCTTTTATCATGTTCAACACGGGAGAAAAAGCGATCACTTCTGAGAACAACTTGTTAACTACAATTGGTTGGCAAATGAACGGTGAGACGACCTATGCTTTGGAAGGTTCAATATTTATTGCGGGAGCGCTGGTTCAGTGGCTAAGAGATGGTTTGGGAATTATTAAATCATCAGCAGATGTGGAAAAACTGGCTTTGACAGAAAAAGATAATGGAGGAGTATATCTGGTTCCCGCGTTTGCAGGACTTGGCGCCCCGCATTGGGATCAAAAAGCTCGCGGAGCCATGTATGGGCTAACGCGTGGAGCAACAGCCGGACACATAGCAAGAGCCGCGCTCGAAGGAATCGCATTTCAGGTGAAAGATGTGCTGACGGCAATGGAAGCGGATTCAGGAATTTCAATTAAAGAGCTCCGGGTTGATGGCGGAGCTTCTGTAAATAAAACACTCACGCAGTTTCAGTCTGATATTCTTGGAATTCCGATCGTGAGACCAAAAGTAACGGAAACAACCGCACTAGGAGCCGCATATTTAGCTGGCCTGGCTGTTGGCTTCTGGAAAAGCACAGACGAGCTACAAAAGAAATGGGAAATTGATGCAAGGTTTGAGCCGGAAATGAAAACATCAGAAAAAGAAAGACTGTTAGAAAAATGGAATCAGGCGGTGGAGAAGAGCAAGAATTGGGTTGACTGAATTAAGAAATAGAAAAGAAAAATGTTTTATCTAGATCCGATGGTCTCCGTCGGATCTAAATTGATTAAACTTAGTAAAGAAGAATGTTACAACGCAGAGCGTAGTAACAAGGCTAATTAGTATTGTTTCAAGAAAGATCGTCATCCCGAATTTATTTCGGGATCTTATGTAAGGGCTAAATTTAATTTTCTATCTAAAATTTGAATAACCAAAATGAATCGTACCGAATCACTTAATCATCTTAGAGAATACAACGATTATTGGGATATTCTGATAATTGGGGGAGGAGCAACAGGCTTGGGTTGTGCTGTAGATTCAGCAAATAGAGGCTACAAGACTCTGTTGTTGGATATGGCTGATTTTGCCAAAGGTACATCCAGCAGAAGCACAAAATTGGTTCATGGAGGGGTTCGGTATTTACAACAAGGTGATGTCTCTCTGGTTATTGAAGCTTTGCATGAACGAGGCTTACTTATTCAGAACGCTCCGCATTTGGTGAGTCACCAATCGTTTATAGTTCCAAGTTATGAATGGTGGAATGGTCCGTTTTATGGAATAGGTATGAAAGTGTACGATGCTTTAGCAGGAAAGCTGGGTATCAAAAAATCCAAAACACTTTCAAAGGAAGAGGTTCTGGAAAAGATCCCAACACTGGAACCGGAAGGACTGAGAGGAGGAGTAATTTATTATGACGGCCAGTTTGATGATTCGCGTTTGGCTATAAATTTAGCTCAAACAGCAGCGGATCTTGGGGCGACTCCGGTAAATTACATGAAAGTAAATGAATTGATAAAAGGAGATTCAGGTTTTATTGACGGTGTAGTTGCCAGAGATCATATATATGGAGAGGAATTTACGATCAAAGCCAGAGCGGTTGTTAATGCAACGGGAATTTTTTCTGATTCTATACTCAAAATGGATGATCAGAAACACGAAAATATAATTCAGTGTGCACAGGGCATTCATTTGGTGCTGGATAAAGAATTTTTACCCGGAGACGCTGCTATAATGGTTCCTCATACAGATGATGGACGAGTGCTTTTTGCTGTTCCGTGGCACGGAAAGGCCCTTGTGGGTACAACAGACACTCCAATCGACAAACCCGCTTTAGAGCCAATAGCATTAGATGAAGAAATAGATTTTATTCTTAAACACGCGAAAGAATACTTAACGAAAGACCCAACCAGAAAAGATGTAAAGAGTGTTTTTGCAGGATTAAGGCCTCTTGTGAAACCGCCGGAGTCAAAGTCTACATCTGAAATATCCAGGAGCCACCACATTCAGATTTCTGAATCCGGATTGGTTACTATTGCCGGTGGAAAATGGACTACTTACAGAAAAATGGCCGAAGACACGATCGATCGGGCGGCAATGGTTGCGGGGGTGGAATTCAAAAAAACAAAAACAAAGAATCAACGTATTCACGGTTGGTTAAAAAATGTGGACAAGAAAGATCCGTTAAGTGTATATGGATCAGATCGGGTTGCAATAGAAAAAATAATGGAAGAAAATGATTCTATGAAAGAAAAGCTGCATCCGGGTCTTCCATATATAAAAGCAGAGATTGTTTGGGCAATAAGAAATGAGTGGGCGCAAACATTAGAGGATATTTTATCAAGAAGAGTAAGAGCTTTATTGCTTGATGCAGAAGCCACAATGGAAGTTGCACCAAAGGTAGCAGAGATAATGGCTGAAGAACTCGGAAAGGACAAGAAATGGCAAAGACAAGAAGTAAAGGAGTTTGCTGAAATCGCAAAAAATTATATTATCAATTAATGGAATACCAAAAAATACTTGATGATATAAACGCAGAGCTGAAAAGAGAAAGCTTTGGAGGAAAAGTAGCTAATTATATACCCGAGTTAGCACAGGTTGATCCTGATAAATTCGGAATCCATCTAAGTACTCTCGATAATGGGGATTATTTCATAGGATGTAATAAGGAAAGGTTTTCCATTCAAAGCATAAGCAAAGTTTTTGCCCTGACAATGGCGTACCCAATGTTGGGCGAGAAACTGTGGAAAAGAGTTGGTGTAGAGCCTTCGGGAAATCCATTCAACTCTTTGGTTCAATTAGAATATGAGTCGGGTATACCAAGAAACCCGCTTATAAATGCCGGAGCATTAGTAGTTTCAGATGTGTTGGTTTCTAATCTTAAGAATCCTAAGCATGACTTTCTTAGGTTTGTCCAAAAATTAGCAGGTAATAGCACTATCAGCTATAATGAAAAGGTTGCTGAATCCGAAAAAGATACGGGCTATAGAAACGTGGCATTGGCGAGTTTGATGAAATCGTTCGGGAACATTGAAAACCTTGTGGAAGAGGTTCTGGACTTTTATTTCTATATGTGTTCAATTGAAATGAGTTGTAAAGAACTCTCGCAAACTTTTTTGCTGTATGCAAATCATGGAAAACATTTTGTGAGCAAAGAACGAATTCTGAACGCCTCTCAATCAAAAAGATTAAGTGCAATTTTACTCACATGTGGGTTTTATGATCAGGCTGGCGAGTTTACTTTTAAAGTTGGTCTTCCCGGAAAAAGTGGTGTTGGCGGAGGAATTGCTGCTGTTTTTCCAGAACACTATAGTGTAGCTGTATGGAGCCCAAAACTAAATAAAGCCGGAAATTCGGTTTTAGGAATGGAGGTTCTGGAAAGGCTTACAACAAAAACAGGATTGTCTATCTTTTAATCTGTTCACATGAAAAAAATCATTCAAAACCGAAGCTGGAAGTTCCTTTTACTTGAATTGTTGGTTGTATTTATTGGGGTTTACGGGGCCTTCTATTTAACAACCTTAAGAGAAGAAGCGGTGGAAAGAAGGAACAGAGTCAATTATTACGAAACGTTTCTGTTGAATCTGGATGATCTTTATACTAAAGCTGTTTCTGCAAAAGAAAGAGTTGACAGTTTAAGAAATCAATTAGCCACAAATCCGGATTCTGAAATATCGATAAACAGATCTATCGATTTCACGAATAACATGCTGATAGTTAGATCGGGGTTTGAGTCGGAAAACTTTACAACGATTGGAAAAGATTACCTGGCAAGTCTTGACCGAGGATCGAATCTGATCTCTGTGATTGAAAAAGAGTAGATATTCTGGAGTCTGAAACAAGGAAGTTTTTGATCTACGGAGAAGGAAACGAAGAGCAATTTAAAAAGTGGTATTCTGAGGAACTAGAGGTGCTTTCCAATTATTTAGAGGCTCTTCAGTTCACAATATCAAAAGGGGCGGTTCCTGAAACCAAAATTATGATTAAGCAACTTGAGGATGAATAAAAAAAGCCATCAAGAAGATGGCTTTTAGAATTTAACTCAAAGAAGAAATAATTTGCTCAAAAATCTCATCAATAGTACCGATACCATCAATTTCTTTTACCACACCTTTTGTGGCATAGTGGCTTTGAACCGGCTCTGTTTCTTTGTGATAAACTTTTAAACGGGTTTTGATCTTTTCTTCGGTATCATCAGCCCTGCCTTGTCCCCGGGAAAGAATTCTGGAGATAAGTTCTTTTTCGGGAACGGTAAGTACCACAAAAGCGTCAACAGCTTTGTTTTGATTTTCAGCAATTAAGTCAAAGGCCTGGGCCTGAGGAACTGTTCTGGGAAAACCATCTAAAATAAACCCAGTGTCATATTTTGGGTCTTTCAGTTCATCGGCAACAAGGTCAACTACGGTTTCATCTGGCACTAATTGCCCGGAATCCAATATAGATTTCACCTTAACACCCAGCGGAGTTTGATTTTTAATCGCAGTTCTGAAAATATCACCTGTTGAAAGGTGAGGAATAGAGTATTTGTCTTGAAGCAGTTTAGCCTGAGTACCTTTTCCTGCTCCCGGAGGTCCAAAAAGAATAATATTCATCTAAATAAATTTAGTTTTATAAAAGAGAAGTTCGGGCAATACCTTCTTGCCCTTACCGGTTTCTTAAAAAAGCGAACGTTACTTCTTTTTGCCTTCTGGGCTACGCTCCTTAATACGAGCCGCTTTTCCTCTTAGTTCGCGCAAATAGAATAGTTTAGAACGTCGTACACTACCACGTTTCTTAACCTCTATTTTTGCAATAAATGGAGAGTAAAGAGGGAAAATACGCTCAACACCAACATTACTGCTTATCTTACGAACAGTAAACGTTTTGTTAGCTCCGCTTCCTCTTTCGTTCAAAACAACACCTTCGTATTGCTGAATTCTTTCCTTTTCTCCTTCACGCACACGGTAGTGAACATTCACTGTATCACCAGCGGTGAATTGAGCGATGTCGTCATTAACTATCGTTTGTTCTACAAGTTTTAACTTATCCATGATTCTGTTTATTTGCTGACTAATCAGCCGTTAATAATCTTTCTTAAATTTTTCGTACAAATCTTTTCTTCGTTCTTTTGTTCTTTTCAGAGATTGCTCTGTTTTCCACGCTTCAATCTTTTTATGATCACCGGAGCAGAGAATTTTGGGGACTTCTAATCCTTTAAACTCAGCCGGGCGCGTATAAACGGGTGCTTCCAGCAGTCCATTCTGAAATGAATCACTTAAGGCGCTTCCTGCATCACCAATAACGTTGGGTATCAATCTAACCAAAGCATCTGTAATTACCATAGCGGGAAGTTCTCCGCCAGAAAGCACATAATCACCAATAGTGTATTCTTTGGTGATAAGCACATCTCTAACTCGCTGATCTATTCCTTTATAGTGTCCACATAAGATCATCACATTTTCTTTAAGCGATAACCGGTTTGCTTCACTTTGATTGAATTGCTCACCATCCGGCGCTGTAAAAATAATTTCATCGTATTTCCTTTCAGAAGTAAGATGTTCAATACAGCTAAAAATCGGTTGAGGAGTTAATACCATTCCTGCGTCGCCACCATAAGGATAGTCATCGATCTTATTATGCTTGTCTTCGGTGAAATCCCGAAGATCATGAATAAAGATCTCAACCAGTCCCCTTTCTTTGGCGCGATTCACAATGCTATTTTCCAGCGGCCCTGTAAGTAATTTAGGAACAGCAGATATGATATCTATTCTCATTTCTAAAGTCCCCCTAGTTCTTCCAGGTTTTGGCAGATGACGGATTCTTTCTCAATATTTTCTTCAACCACATAATGTGGTACAAGAGGAACGAGAATTGTTCCGGTTGATGTAGAAATATTTAATATGGACTGCATGGCGTTATCAATGATGTTCATCACAACACCAATATGCTCACCATTTATATCATATACATCAAAATGAAGTAAACTTACTTCATCATCTTTTCTCGGGATTATGTTCTCGGCGAAACCAGTTTCCAGATATACGCCACTGTTTTTTAATCCTTCTGCCGCTGAGCGATCAGCGATATGTTCAAATTGTACAAAGAACGAAATTTCATTTCTTTTTTCCTCGGCTCGAATGTTTGAGATTCTGGCCGGGAAGTAATCTCCCCTTTCATTCCGCAAATATACAACCGTTAGTTCATTCAGAATATCCGGTGCGTCAAACTCAAAAATGATTTTAACTTCGCCGTCAAGTCCGTGCGAGCGGTCAATTCGCCCGATCAAAGTAAAGGGTTGTATATTGGCTTCCTGATTCATGGGAGCCGGATTAAATTATCCTTCAGATTGTTTGCTTTCCCAGGCTGCAAGAACTGTTTTTCTAGACTCGTCGTCAGAAATAAATCCTTTTAATGCATCCATATCAGTGTTGTTGATATGATCGATGGCATCTTTTGCAGTCATAGCAGAGGAAGTTTCAGTAGAACTAGCTTCAGCTTTCGCCTCTTCAGCAGCTTCTTCTTTTTCTTCTTCAGCCGGAGCTTCATCTTTAGTTTCTTCAGCAGGAGTTTCTTCCACAACCGCTTCTTCAGTTGCAGGCTCTTCAGTTGCTTCAGCAACTTTTTCTTCTACTTCTTCAGCAGCTTCTTTTGCCTCTGCTTCAGGAGCTGCTTCTTCTACAACTTCTTCTTCAGCCGGTGCTTCGTCAGTAGTTTCTTCTGTAGCAACTTCTTCAGTCGCTTCAGTTTCAGCTGTAGCTTCTGTTTCTTCAGTAGCTGTTTCTTCGTCAGAAGACTCAGATTCTAATTCAACAGCTGCTTTTGCTGCTTTTTTCTGAACCTGATCTTTAAATTCTTTTTCTTCAGCAGCAAGAATGTTCTTGTACTTATCTTTGCGAGAGTCGTTACCGTCTTCTTTAGAGTCGCGGTAAGATTTCCATTCAGCTAAAGCTGCTTCGATCTCTTCTTCGTTTTTACCCCACATCATCAAGTGGCGCTTGTATAAAACACCTTCGTTTCTAAGGATCTTGCGAACCGTGTCTGATGGTTGTGCTCCGGTATCTAACCAGTAAAGAATGCGGTCTTCGTTGAGTACCACTTCTTTTTTCTCTGTTACGTTGTCATAACGGCCAACTTGCTCGATGATTCTACCATCGCGTGCAACTTTGCTGTCAGCAACTACAATATGAAAGATAGGTCGTTTTTTACGGCCTTTCTTTTGAAGTCTAATTCTAATCAATGTTGTTCTCCAGTGAGTTGTATATATATAATGTTACTTACCAATCGGTAAATTCTTTAATCCATGAAGAGCCCGGCCCATTTTTCCCATTTTGGACATGGTCTTCATCATTTTTTTCATCTGTTCGAACTGTTTAATGAGATCATTGATCTCACGGACAGTAGTGCCAGAACCGGCTGCAATTCGTCTTCGACGAGTCCCATTTAATATTTCCGGATTCTGACGCTCCTCCGGCGTCATTGAATAGATAATAGCTTCAATCGGTTTGAAGGCATCTTCATCGATTTCGTTGTTATCCAATGCTTTGCTGGCGCCGGGGATCATAGAAACAAGATCGGAGAAATCTCCCATCTTCTTGATCTTTTGAATTTGCTCGAGGAAGTCTTCAAGATCAAACTTATCAGAGCTAATACGGCTCTGAAGTCTCTTGGCTTCATCTTCATCAAATTCTTTTTGAGCTTTTTCAACGAGCGATACCACATCTCCCATACCAAGTATGCGCTGTGCCATACGGTCTGGGTAGAATGGGGAAAGAGCATCCAGCTTTTCGCCGGTACTCACAAATTTGATCGGTTTATTTACAACGGTTTTTATAGAAAGTGCAGCACCACCTCTGGTGTCACCGTCTAACTTGGTAAGAACTACCCCGTTATAATCGATCCGCTCATTAAACTCTTTTGCTGTGTTAACCGCGTCCTGACCGGTCATCGAATCAACAACAAACAAAATTTCATGAGGATTTACGGCTTTCTTAATTTCCGCAACCTCATTCATCATCTCCTCATCTACATGTAAACGTCCGGCAGTATCAATGATAACGGTATCCATTGCCAAACTTTTTGCCATGGCGACAGCTTCTTTAGCTACGCGAACGGCATCTTGTTGTTCAATGGAATAAACCGGCACATCAATTTGGGATGCCAGAGACTTAAGCTGGTTTACGGCAGCAGGGCGATAAACATCGGCGGCAGCAAGAAGAGGATTCCTTTTATGCTCCTGCTTTAGGTAACGGGCTAACTTTCCTGCAAAGGTAGTTTTACCGGAACCTTGTAAACCTGCAATAAGAATTACAGTAGGTGGGGTGTGGGCAACTGCGATATCAGATTTTTCGCCACCAAAAGTTTCAACCAGTTCATCAAACACGATCTTCGTGAATTGCTGTCCCGGGTTAACGCTGGTGAGCACATCTGAACCGAGTGCTTTTTCCTGAATTTCTTTCGTGAACTCGCGAGCAACCTCATAGTTAACATCCGCATCCAATAAAGCACGACGAATTTCTCGTATAGTTTCAGCGATATTTACATCGGTGATACGAGCTTCGCCTTTCAGATTCTGAAAGGCTTTATCTAATTTTGAGGATAAACTATCAAACATTTTTTTGAACAGGATTATTCGCTTAGTTCAGAGCCGATAAAAATACGAGTTTATTCTTGGGTTATCAACAGTAATGTGGATAAAGTTTTTCTGGCCATTAAATAATGAGCAAAGGAATGCGGAATGCAGAAGTATTGAGCTTTAATCGGGTTCAAGTCGTCCTGTTTAGGAGATGCCAAGCCGAATAAAAATAACATTCGCGGTACATTTATTAGGATAAGAAGAACATTTTATAGAAACTGAAAGAAGAAAAAAGTTTATATATTCACTTTTCATATTTTTTGTTCATTTTGAGCATCATTCAACAATTGAAAATGCTTTCTATAAAACTTTATAAAATTAAGAACACGAGCTGTCTAAAATCGGCTTTTTATCTGTTGTTCTTGCTGGTTCTAGCATGTGATACAAAAAAAGAAAATAATATAATTCAGGTTAAGGGTGTTCACGAATTTACTTTAAGTGATGAAACCCAAGAACACTTAGTGAGCATTTATACACAGGTGGTTGACAATCCGGTTAGAGATGAATTGCTTTTTACAAATCACAGATCAGAAGTTGGGGTAGTAATTACTGATTATGAAGGAAACTTTATTGAGAAAGTTGGAAAGAAAGGAAGAGGGCCAAAAGAGATAGAAAGTTCAAGAAATTTTGGAGCGAAGAATGAAAAAAAGGTGGTGATTTTAGATAAGGCTCAATCAATATTTAAAGAATATAATCGGGAATCAGGAGAGGTTGAGTTATTTACTTATCCAGTGAAAGACGGTATTTCAATTACATCCAGAAATTTAACTTTTTGTAGTGAAAAGTGGTTTGCGGGACTTAATTTGCTCACTAAGCCCGCTCTTACTACAGCCCCAACCATTGCGGTTTTCGATACTAGTTTTGTGTTGGTAGATACATTGGGAGGATACGATCCTTTTTTTGCAGGAAGAAAAGATATACTACAAGAAACTACATATGATTTAAATTGTGAAGAAAGCGTAATCTATACCGCGCAGGGTAAAACGCCAAATATTCAGGTGTTTTCAGTTGAAACAGGAAAAAAGCTTGGGTCGACTTCAAAAAAACCATCATCATTCAATATTTCAGATACTTTTATTCAGATGGTTTCAAGCCCACAGGAAATGACAAAATTTTTATCTGAAGAACAAAGTATAAGTCTTCATGTAGCACATAACGATAATCTCCTCTTTTTAATCTTCAGAAATGATCATGGAGTTTATAAAAGAATAAGGGTATTGAATGAAAGCGAACACTTTGTGGCTGTTTACGATAGAAAGAACTTAAAATATATTGGGGAAACTAAATTAGATGGAGCAATACTTGGCTCTACTAAAAATGGTTACCTTATCATGTTAAAAGATGAGAATGAAATGAAATTTGAATTAATAGATGTTTCTGTAAAGCCATCTAAATAGTTAAAGACAACACCTGCTCCCATTAAAAGTACTTTTCGGGCAAGTTGAGTTATCTATAATCCGAACCCGGTGTATTCTTGAAATCAGGCTCTCTCCATGTGTTATAGCTGTTCTTAAGAAGGAACAGAAACACCGCCCAATCAATCAAAGTGATCGCCCAAACCAGAAGGCTGGCGTTGGTGTCGACTATTATAAAGTAGTTGATCAAGAAAGGGGTGAGAACTAAGACCAGAAAGGAAATAACCCAACCAAACTTTTGTAATTTGAATAAAAGCCAAAGCAAATAAGGCGTTGAAATGGCGGCCATAAAAATCCATGCACGGGCTACGCCGTCTGGATTCAGATAAGCAACAGAAGGAGTTTTCGAAGAGGTTTCGGCACTCATCAGCTTATCAAGTTTATCTAAGTGATAATTTCTTTTAAACTTTAATGACATATGTCAATGATAGTAAAAATGAAACAGAGTTCAATATTCGGTTTCATTCCCACTATCATTTTAGCTTAAGAATGATGATTTTCACTCATCACATAAACAGAAAAGAAATTTTAGATAATGAGCGAAGGAAACGGATTACTTAAAGGAAAAAAGGGAATTATTTTTGGAGCGCTGGATGATCGAAGTATTGCATGGCGCGTTGCATTGGCTTGTGACAGAGAAGGAGCAAAAATGGTTCTTTCAAATGCACCGATTGCATTAAGGTTGGGAGCGCTGAATGCTCTTTCCGAAGAAATAGATGCACCAATAATTCCTTGTGACGTTTCAGATGACGATGCGGTTAAGGAGATGATGGAGAAGGTAAAAGAAGAACTCGGAAGTGTTGATTTCATTCTGCATGCCATTGGGATGTCTCCAAATATCAGAAAGAAAAAGGAATACACGGACATAAATTATAAATGGTATCAGCAGTCTCTTGATATTTCTGCAGTGTCTCTTCACAGGGTGCTACATCATGCAGATGAAGCGGGAATCTTGAATGATGGCGGAAGCGTGATCGCTCTTTCTTATATTGGTGCACAAAGAATTTTCAGTAAGTATTCTGATATGAATGATGCAAAGGCGCTACTCGAGTCTATCGCCAGAAATTATGGAAGTCGATTGGCTCACAGAGGAATCAGAGTGAATACGATCTCTCAGGCGCCGACTAAAACGTCAGCTGGTTCAGGAATCAAAGGTTTTGACGGCATGTATACTTTTGCAGAGAAGTTAGCCCCAATGGGAAATCCTTCTGCAGATGAATGTGCGGACTATTGCGTTGCAATGTTCTCGGATTTGACCAGAAAGGTAACCATGCAGAATTTGTTCCATGACGGAGGCTTTGTAACGAATGGTATTTCTGAAGAAATGATGGAAGACCTTGCAAAATTATATTCGGGAGACGAAGAATAAAGAATATCTGACGCTCAAGTCATTCGGCGGTGTAAACCGGAATCTCGATCTATTTAAAAATCCAGATCTCGGGTATGCGCTGCGAGATGACTTAAAGTTAGAAAAGTAGTTTGGAATAGAATTAGTAGCCTTTGCGTAAGATCCTGATCCGCCAACTGGTGGACAGGATGACACTTATTGAAAGAATTAAACAATAAACCATGCCTGAAATAATCCTTGGAATAGATCCCGGCTCCCGCTTTACGGGGTATGCTGTGCTCACCGAGGAAAAGGGCAAATTGGTTGCGCTCCGTTGCGATGTATTAAAAATGTCGCACATGGACGATCATTCCGATCGCTTAAAATATATATTCGATCAGATCTCCGGGATCATTAAATCAAACTCCCCAACTGCTTGCGCTGTTGAAACCCCGATCTACGGAGTTGATCCGCAGGCAATGTTGAAACTGGGCAGAGCTCAGGCGGCTGCGATATTAGCCATAAAAACCAACAACCTGCCTGCATTTGAGTATTATCCCAAAGAAGTAAAAAAGGCAATAACCGGGAATGGAAATGCCAGTAAGGACCAGGTAGCTTTTATGTTGAATAAAATGGTTTCGCTTCCTGATGAAAAGCTTAAGAATGACGCAACGGATGCTCTTGCGGTTGCCTGGTGTCATTATATGAAAGGAAGGGGCTTGCCCGGAGCAGTAAAAAAGAAAACACATCAAAATAATAAAAAGTCGGATTGGGCAAGTTTTGTTGCGGATAATCCGGACAGGGTGAAGGGCTTATGATTTCTTTTTTAAAAGGATTTGTAGAAGAGTTGGAAGATAATAAAGTATACCTTGATGTAAGCGGTGTTGGTTATGGGGTTGAGATATCTACGCAAACAAGGGCTCATTTAAAAGAAGGCATAGAAGTAAAGCTATTGATCTATCATCACATAACAGATGCTGATCAGCGATTGTTTGGCTTTTACGAGAAAAATGAAAAACAGCTCTTTGAAAAACTGATTACTGTAAAGGGTGTTGGACCAAAGCTCGGGATAACCATTGTTTCAGGATTATCGGCCGAATCCTTGATAAGGGCAATAACATCTAAAGATTCCGCGGCGCTTTCTAAAGTTCCCGGAATAGGTAAAAAAACGGCAGAAAGAATAATACTTGAGCTTAAAGACAAGCTTGGAGATGCGGGGGCAGTACCTGAATCTTCGGCACCAAAAGGCGCAAGTGTTGCAGAAGAGGTAGCGTCGGCTCTTGAATCGCTTGGATTCAAAAAAAGACAAGCAGAAGAGGCTGCTACAAAGGCGCTGCAGGAAGAAGATGTGAAAACAATTCCTGCGGCAATTAAAAAGGCCTTGAGTTATTTGAATAAATAGAGATAGTTAGCTGAATCAGAAGAATAGAGCCCATTTTTTGTCTTTTGAATAAGCTGTTGTATGATTGATAACAATTTCTTCATTTTATATTAATAAGATACATTAGTACCATTACTCTATTACCTGTCTAATTAACCCAATACGTAGTGGCAAAACAAACCATTCTTGTAGTTGACGATGAAATAGATCTTTTAGATCTGATAGAATATAACCTCAGAAAAGAAGGCTTTAACGTTCTAAAGGCAGAAAACGGAGAGGAAGGGATAAAAGTAGCTAAAGAAGAAAATCCCGATTTGGTTCTTCTTGATATTATGATGCCAAAAATGGATGGGATGCAGGCGGTAGAGGAAATGAGAAAAGATGACGCGCTTAAAAAAATTCCCGTCATCTTTTTAACCGCTCGTAGTGATGAAAAAACAGAGGTTGAAGGGCTAAATAAAGGCGGAGACGATTTCATTACCAAGCCAATTAGTACCACAAAACTGATCTCCAGAATTAAAGCCGTTCTTCGTCGCTTCGACGAAAAGGAAGAATATCAAAATATCCTGGAAGTACATGACATCACCATAGATCGGGATCGGTATATTGTAAGTAAAGATGAAGAAGAATATCATCTGCCAAGAAAAGAATTCGAATTATTATTCTATCTCGCCAGCAGAAAGGGAAAAGTGCTGGATAGGCAAACATTGCTAAATAAAGTTTGGGGAGATAATATATATGTGGTTGATCGAACAGTTGATGTACATGTGCGAAAGATTCGAGAAAAACTTGGAGATCATTATATTGAAACGGTTAAGGGTGTAGGGTATAGATTTAAAGAATGAGGGGTTCTAAAAAGAAAAAAAACAAGCTTTTTAAGCTGGGCTTCCGGGTCGCTTTATATTCTTCTATAACGACAGGAGGGGTTGTTTTTCTGGCGCTCATTTTTTTTTCTAAGCAGAATTTAGAATGGATATCAATATGTTCTGCAATAGCTTTAGTTCTTGTTTTTTTTATTACATACTTTTTTAACTATAAGCTTCAATACCACCGTCTGGAAAAGCTTGAAGAAATATCCCGAAACATATCAAAAAAGAGATTCGAAGAGTATCAGGATATAACAACGAAGCATAATGACGAGATAGATTTTTTAGTAAAGCGCTTTGTTAAGTCGAGCAGAACGATCGAGAGGGAAATACAGCGACTTAATAGAATAGAAAACTACAGAAAAGAGTTTATAGGTGATATCTCTCATGAACTTAAAACACCGATTTTCGCTATTCAGGGGTTTGTTGAAACGCTTCTGAATGGAGCACTTGAAGACGAAGAAGTAAACCGGTCTTTCTTAAAAAAAACAATGAGAAACGTATCCAGGCTTATCTATTTGACCAAAGACTTGATGGAAATATCAAAGCTTGAAACAGGAGAGCTAAAGTCTGATATAGAGCCGTTCTATCTTTATGAGGTTATTCACGAAGTACTGGATAGCTTGCAGCATAAAGCAGAAAAAGACGATGTAAATCTTGAGCTGAAGACTTTCGATAAAAACTTGCAGGTAAAGGGAGATAAAAATCAGATCAAGCAAGTTTTAATAAACCTTATAGAAAACGGTATTAAATATAATATCAAAGGCGGAAGCGTTAAAATAGTACTAGAAGAGTACAAGAGGGACAGAGAAAGAGTTTTACTAACAGTGAAAGATACCGGAATAGGAATAGACGAAGCGGATTTGCCACGGGTTACGGAACGGTTTTTCAGAGTAGATAAATCAAGGTCTAGAGAGCGGGGCGGAACCGGGCTGGGTTTAGCAATAGTAAAACATATTATAGAAGCTCACCGAGAGCAACTCTATTTTGAAAGCAAGGTTAATGAGGGCACGGCGTTTAAGTTTACTCTTCGAAAAGTTCATTAATAAATTCATACCTTAGAGTCATAAAGATTAAAAAAAGAATCAGTACATGGTTTATGCCGTTATAATGGCCGGAGGATCCGGAACTCGATTTTGGCCAAAAAGCACAAAAAAATACCCAAAGCAATTTCTGAGTCTTTTTGGACAGGGAACAATGATCCAAAATACGGCGGAAAGAATTAAGGAGATCATCCCTCAAGAACGAATTCTTGTTGTTACTAATAACGATTACGTTGATATAGTTAAAGAACAGCTTCCCAAAGTGCCCGACACAAATATAGTGGGCGAGCCGGTTGCAAAGAATACGGCTCCGTGCGTTGCAATTGCTGCAGAGCTTTTAATTAAGCAAGATCCGGACGCTGTTATGGTTGTGCTGCCGGCAGATCATCACATAACGGATCCGGAAGAGTTTAGAAAGATCTTGATTACGGCAATTGCAAAAGCTGAATCAGGGGACGAGTTAGTGACGATAGGAATTAAACCTGATCGACCCGAAACGGGTTTTGGTTACATACACGCAGACAGAAGTAAATCGGAAGAAGTAGAAAACAACAATATAGAACGTGTATTGGCTTTTAAAGAAAAACCAAGTGAAGATGTAGCACAGAAATTTCTGGACTCCGGAGATTATTACTGGAACAGTGGAATGTTTATCTGGAAGGCAGAAACAGTGTTGAAAGAATTTGAAAGGCAACTGCCTTACATGTATGAGTTAACAAAAGTCGCCTCTCAGGATTTATACACAGACCTTCATAAGGCTTCAATAAATGAGTTTTATCATGATTGCGAATCAATTTCTATTGATTATGGAGTTATGGAGGGCGCTAAACGAGTTTTTGTTGTGCCGGGCGACTTTGGTTGGAATGATGTAGGAAGCTGGACGGCAGTGTATGAGCTTGGAGATAAAGACAACGATGGAAATGTAACTCAGGCGATACACGCTAGTTTTGCCGGATCGCAAAACAATTTAATCGTATCAGGCTCTGAAAAAATGATTTCTTTAGTGGGCTTGGATAATGTCGCTATTGTTGAAACTGAAGATGCAATATTGGTTTGCAATCTTGAGCAGGCTCAGGGAGTTAAAGAAATCGTAGAACAGTTAAAAGAGAGAGAGGACCTTAAGGGGTTTCTTTAATCTATATTAATCACTTGCTGATCGAAAGCTAGTTGAATGTGCCCGGGAAGTTTATGATTGCTGGCTTCATGATCAACAAAGCTGTTCATGTGAATTAAAAACCCACGGGAAATTTCCAGTTCATTTATAATATCTACAGCTTCTGGTATTGTTAAATGAGTTGGGTGATCCGGTTCCCAGCGCAGACCACTTAATACAATCACTTTCGAACCTTTTATTAGCTTCTTTGTGTCCGGTGGTATCTTTTTTACATCGGTAAGATAACTAAGGTTGTTAATTCTAAAACCAAGAATTTCTAGATCTCCATGGTTACAAGGAAGGGGTGTTATCTTAAGGTCCTTAAAGGTTACTTCTTCAGAAATTTCCAATAGATCAAGCGAAGTTGACCCGGCATATTTGTTTGCTCCAAAAAGGTAATCAAAGCGAGAACGAATGGATTTAATACACGAGGCAGAGGTGTATACCGGGAGGTTGTTTTTTTGGACGTAATTATAAGAACGAAGATCATCCAAACCGCTAACATGATCCATGTGCTCATGGGTGATAAGCACACCATCAATTCTTTTTATTCGCGAGCGGATGCTCTGAATTCTGAACTCTGGTCCTACATCTATTAGAAGAGAAGCGGAGCCTGATTGAACCCAAGCAGAACAACGTGTTCTGATATTCCTTGGATCAGAAGAAAGGCGATTGGCGCCAAACCCTCCGGCTACCGGCACGCCCATTGATGTTCCCGTTCCTAAAAAGGTAAGTTTCATTAGTCAAAATCTAGTTCATCGCCGGAAGAATGAGGCGAAAGAGCCAATCTGTCCCACAGAATGTTTAGCTCTTTTTTTACTGCAGGCTTAATATAAGTTGTGCTCAAATCAACATCGCTTAATATTCTTGCGATAGTTCCAACTTGAGATTCTATGGGTTTGTTTTTGTTTACAATTACAAGCATATCTCCTTCTATGATACAATTGTTTCCCCGAAAAGAACCGCGCTCTTTGCGTAATCTATAACCACATTGTTCTAAAAGGTGCTCTAATTCTAAAAGAAGTTTGTCCGCTTTCAAAGAGAAATTCCTAAAGTTAATCGGTGATAGGTAAGATCATAATCAAAATCGTCTACGTCAAGGTCGTAAGAAGAGAATTTATAATCATATCCCAAACTTAATCCTTTGTTACCAATAAGACTTAGAAAGTTGAGGCGTGTTCTTAATAAAAGGCTTTTATTAGACCCTCCGAAAAGCCCTCCTTTGGAGTTGCTAAATCCGTACGCCGGTATGCCTTCTATCACGAAAGAAAACTGTTTAGAATTGGTGAAAGAAAGAAATGCCCCTGCACCAAAAGCGACCACGGTTTGGCTAAAATCGTTGTTTTCTTGATCGTTTCTAACGCTAACTAGATTAGAATTTAAACCGAATGGAATTCCCGCTTGTATATTTTGGCTTCTTACGAATGATAACCGGTTTAGATAGTCTATAGAGAGATTCAAATATTTTTCTTCATCCGCACCTGTTAATCCATTTGCAAAGCTTAATGAAGCATTAAGCGCCGGATTCTCAAAAATTAAAGTAAGAGCAGTTGACTCAAAATCCAGCCTTTCGGAAGGAGTTAAACTTGAGTTTTCACCGGTGAAGTTAAAATTTACCGGGCTAAGGCCCATTCTGAAATAGGTCGAAGAGGGGTTTCTGGGGTCGGATGCCGTCTCACCAACGGAAAACATCTGAGCAAAAGTCTGATTGGGAACAATTATTAAAATTAATAAAAGAAAAAATGATTTCATGGGAATGAACTTAATTAAATCTACCTTTAAAAGGTAAACGATAAACAAAGGTTATATTTCATGAAAGAACTACTAATTTTTTTACTGGTTACAATGTTTGGAAGCTTTACTAATGATCGCGCATCTATTTATGAGTTTAAAGTTGAGAATATAGACGGAAAGGTTGTTTCTCTGGAAGAATATAAAGGGCAAGCGGTTCTAATAGTAAATGTTGCTTCGAAATGTGGATATACTCCTCAATACGAAGGCTTGCAGGCTCTCTATGAGGAATTCAAAGACGATGGCTTGGTAATACTGGGTTTTCCTGCTAATAATTTTAAGGGTCAGGAGCCCGGCTCTAATGAAGAGATTAAAGAGTTTTGCACGTTAGAATATGGTGTTGAATTTCCGATGTTTTCAAAAGTATCAGTGGTAGGTGATGACCAATCAGAACTATTCCGCTATTTAACTTCACTGGACAACCAAGACTTTTCAGGAGATATAAAATGGAACTTTGAAAAGTTTTTGATTTCAAAAGATGGTGAGTTAACCAGAAGGTTTAGAAGTAAAGTAAAACCACAAAGCGTAGAGTTGGTAAAAGCAGTAAAAAAAGAGTTGGCTAAATAATTAAAAAAGATTTCAATAAATGGTTGACTTACTTTGGAAATCAACCGTATATTTAGGGCTCTCAAAAAGGTCCGGTAGTTCAGTTGGTTAGAACGCCTGCCTGTCACGCAGGAGGTCGAGGGTTCGAGTCCCTTCCGGATCGCAAACCCCTCACATAAAGTTTATGTGAGGGGTTTTTTTGTTTGTATATTTTAAGCTAAATAAAACAAGGCTAGACATGTCTTCTATTTATCCATCTTACGACGTTATTGTTGTAGGCGCAGGGCACGCAGGAAGTGAAGCTGCCGCAGCGGCTGCTCAGCTCGGTTCAAAGACCCTGTTGATTACAATGAATCTCGAGGCGATTGCAAAAATGTCTTGCAACCCCGCTATGGGAGGAATTGCAAAGGGGCAGTTAGTAAGAGAGATAGACGCTCTAGGTGGTTTGTCGGGAATAGTTAGTGACGCTTCAGGCGTTCAGTTTAAAATGCTTAATAAAAGTAAGGGACCGGCAATGTGGAGCCCCAGGTGTCAAAGCGATAGAATGCTTTACGCCCAAAAGATGAGGGAGCTACTGGAAGAAAAAGAAAACTTATTTTTTAGACAGGATAACGTTGTAGACCTGCTTTTCTCAAAGGAGGATAGGGTTGAGGGTGTTGTAACCCAAACTGGACAAAAATTCTATTCTAAAAGCGTAATCCTTACCAGCGGAACTTTCTTAAATGGGCTGATTCATATTGGGGATAGTAATTATGGAGGCGGGCGCTCAGGCGAAAGGGCGTCTGTAGGAATTTCATCGGCATTAGAAAACAAGGGTTTTCATGTAGGTCGTTTAAAAACAGGAACGCCGCCCAGGGTTGATGGAAGGTCAATCGATTATTCTAAACTAGAAGTCCAAGACGGAGATGAAAACCCAACACCGTTTTCCTTTTTGACTGATGAGTTACCGGCTAGAGAAGATCAGCTTACCTGCTGGATTGGCTATACAAACGAAGAGGTTCATGAAGTTCTAAAAAAGGGCTTTGACAGGAGTCCAATGTTTAACGGAAGAATTAAATCTACCGGGCCTAGATACTGTCCAAGCATTGAAGATAAAATTAACCGTTTTTCAGACAGAAATAGACATCAGTTATTTTTAGAGCCCGAGGGCTGGAATACATATGAGATGTATCTTAATGGTTTTTCAACGTCTTTGCCTGAAGATATACAATTCGAGGCATTGAGAACTATCCCTGGTTTTGAAAAGGTGGTGATGCTTCGCCCCGGATACGCAATAGAATACGATTATTTTCCTCCACACCAGATTAAAAGAACTCTGGAGACTAAGAGGGTTGAGGGTTTATACTTTGCTGGTCAAATAAATGGAACAACCGGATACGAAGAGGCTGCCTGCCAAGGTTTGATGGCCGGGATTAATGCCGCTTTAAAGGTTCAAAATAAAGAGCCCTTAATTTTAAAAAGGTCAGAGGCTTATATAGGCGTATTGATAGACGACCTTATTAATAAGGGTACCGAGGAGCCTTACCGCATGTTTACATCTAGGGCTGAGCACAGAATTTTGTTAAGACAAGACAACGCGGACCTGAGACTGACAGAGATCGGATATGGAATTGGTTTGGCAAGCGAAGAGCGCTACCAAAGGGTTATAGCCAAAAAAGCACAGGTAAATAAACTTCTCGATTTGTTATCAGAAATAACAGTGAGGCCAGAGGTTTTAAATACAAAGCTAGAAAAGCTTGGTACATCGGGACTAAGTCAGCCTGTAAAAGCAGAAACGGTGCTTGCCAGGCCGCAAGTATCTTTAGTTGACATGATAAGCGCTGACCGCGGATTGAAAGACAAGGTGGCTGAGATCACGAAAAATGAACTCGTGCTTGAACAGGCAGAAATACAGATCAAGTATTCCGGCTATATACAGAAAGAATTCGAAATGGTAGAAGAGCTTGCCCAAAAGGAAAACACCCCGATTCCGGAATCACTGGACTATACAAGAATAAAGAGCCTTTCATCCGAGGGTTTACAAAAAATGTCAAAGATTAGGCCAGAGACCATTGGTCAGGCCAGCAGGATAAGCGGTGTTTCAGCAAGCGATGTTTCTGTGCTCATGGTATACTTAAAAAGTTAGGTTTCACGTGAAACACTCGGCCCGGCACATAACAAAAGAAGAGTTGCAGAGAGTTGAGTCTGTTTACTTGCAAAACAGAGCAAGTCTTGAAAGTTACGCCGATCTCTTGCTTTGGTGGAATAAGAAGATCAATTTGGTAAGCCGGGGTGTTTCACGTGAAACAATTCTGCTACACATTAAGCATAGTTTGTTCGTTTGTCTGGTTGAAGGGTTTGCAGATGTAGATTCTTTGTTTGATACGGGGTCGGGTGGCGGGCTTCCTGGTGTGCCTCTTGCTTTATGTTTTGAAGATAAAAGATTTCGAATAAATGATATTGTAATCAAGAAGGTCTTTGCAGTCAATGATATGATAAGCAAGCTGGAGTTAACTGATAGGGTTAGTGGTGATGCGGGCGACGTGTCTGGAGCCCTGGTTGAAAAGAATTCTTTTGTGATAACAAAACATGCGTTTAGGTTGGATCAGTTATATTCTTTAATACATACAAAACCATGGGAAAAGATCGTCTTCTTAAAAGGTTTTGAAGAGGCTCTTGAGGAAGCTGAGAAAATTGAAGACAAGGTGTCTTTAGATGTTATAAGGTTAGACTCGGGCTATATGGACTCTTTTTATAAGGGCAAGGCTGTAGTTTCATTAAAAAGGGGGCGCGATGAATAGCTCTGAAAGAAGGCTTAAGCTCATGCTAATGCTCCAGCAAAGTAAAGATAGAAAAACTGTGCAGGAGTTTGCGGAGTATTTTGGTGTAAGTAAAAGAACTATATTCAGAGATTTCAATGCCTTACAGGAAATTAATGTTCCAATAACCTGGGATAAATATAGTGGATATGGGGTTATGCCGGGTTTCAAGATTCCGCCGCTAATGTTTTCGTCACATGAGCTGGCAACCATTATTGTGGGTTTAAATTTTGTGAAGTCTCAGGTAGACGCTAGATTAGTTGAAGACGCTAAGGGCGTTGAAGTTAAAATAAAAAATGTACTTCCGGATGAGCTAAAGAGTTTTATGGAGTCTTTACAGAATAAGACGATAGTAGACCCGTATTTGAAATTCGGATCAGAAAAGAAAGAGGGAGGTAATTGGTATAAGATAAGTAGCGCGATCTCTCAAAAAAAGAGGATCCAATTTCTATACGAAGCAAAGTCTGGAGAAAAAAAAACAAGGAAAGTAGACCCATATCTTTTGGTGTTTTATCAAGATCATTGGAACATGATCGGCTTTTCTCATCTTCGTGGGGATTTTAGAAATTTCATCCTTGACAGGATTAGAAATATAGAAATTTTGGAAGAAGGTTTTGAGCCCAAAAAGGAAAAGAGCGTAGAGGACCTTATTTTTAGATTTGACGGCACATCGGAAAAAGTGAAGGTAATGCTAGATAACGAAGTATATAAGCGGTTTAAGGCGAATCTGCCGGCTAAAAATTTTAAGAAATTAAAGGAAAATGCAAAAAAAATTAAAGTTTCCTTTGAGGTCGATAATCTTGCATTTGTAAATGAGTGGCTACTTCAATATGGAAATAAGATCAAAATTATTTCTCCGGACGAGCTAATTTCAAAAAGAAAGTCGCTCCTTAAAGACATGTTGGAAAAAAATTAGTAGGCATAAAAAAAAGGCTCCAAAAAATTTGAAGCCTTTTTGAAAATCAAAAATGAAAAGAAGAACTATACTTCTTCCTCTTCTTCATTTGCTACTCTGGTTACGGCAGCGATATTGCCTTCGTCGTCCAGCCTCATAATGCGAACACCTTGAGTATTTCTACCCATTGTTCTGATTCCTGAACAACCCATTCTGATCACTTTTCCTCTTTCTGTAATAATCATCAGGTCGTCTTCGTCTGTTACTTCTTTAAGAGCAATCAGATTTCCGGTTTTCTTGGTAACCTTTAGTGTTATTACGCCTTTTCCGCCACGAGACTGCTCTCTGTAATCATCTACAAGAGAACGCTTACCAAAACCATTCTCTGATATGGCAAGAACAGTGGCTTCATGGGTATTTCTAATGACAACCATATCAACGATCTCATCATCCTTTCCAAGATTCATACCGCGAACACCGGAAGTGTTTCTGCCCATTTCTCTTGCTTCAGATTCGTGGAATCGAATAGCCCGGCCATTTCTATTGGCAAGAATAATATTACTATCACCGTCTGTTAACTCTGCTCCAAGTAAAGAATCGCCATCTTTAATATTAATAGCTATGATTCCATCTCTTCTTGGTCGAGAGTAAGCCTCAAGAGAAGTTTTCTTGATCTGACCCTCTTTTGTAGCCATAATGATGGAGTGTTTTTTTACATACTCTTCATCATCAAGAGTTTTAACTGGAACAAATGCTTTAATGTGATCATCTTTATCAATTTCGATAAGATTTACAATTGCACGTCCGCGAGCTAAACGACCACCTTCCGGTATCTCATATACTTTCAGCCAATAACATTGACCTTTTTCAGTAAAGAATAATATGTAATTATGATTGGTTGCAACGAATAAATGTTCCACCCATTCCTCATCTCGAGTTGTGGTCCCTTTCATTCCTTTTCCACCTCGACGTTGTCTTCGGTAACCACTAACGGGCATCCTTTTAATAAAGCCTTTATTAGAAATAGTTACTACAACATCCTCATCGGCAATCATGTCCTCAATATTGAAGTCATCCGCAGAATAGACTACCTGAGTTCTTCTTTCATCACCGTATCTTTCTTTGATATCCTGAAGCTCTTCTTTGATGATATTGAATTGAATATCTCTGTTGGATAGAATCTCTCTGAAGCGTTCAATCTTTTCAACTATTTCTTGGTACTCTGTATCAATTTTGTCTCGCTCGAGTCCAGTCAACTTTTGAAGACGCATTTCTAAAATTGCTTTCGCCTGGATATCAGTAAGAGCAAATTTCTTACGTAGTTCTACATTTGCTTCTTGTGGATTTTTAGATGCACGTATTGTTTTAATAACCTCATCAAGATTATCTAAAGCAATTTTTAAGCCCTCTAAAATATGAGCGCGGGCTTCTACTTGGTCAAGGTCATAGATAGTTCTTCTGATAACAACATCAACACGGTGCTCTACATAATGAGAGATCAGCTCTTTAAGCCCCATTACTTTAGGGCGGCCTTTTACAAGGGCTAAACTTATTACTCCAAAAGTAGTTTGCATCTGTGTGTACTTATAAAGTTGATTAAGTACAACACCAGCGTTCGCTGATCTCTTAAGGATAATAACAACGCGCATACCCTCACGATCAGATTCGTCGCGAATTTCTGAGATCTCAGTTATCTTCTCATTGTTTACAAGCTCAGCAACTTTTTGAATAAGGGTACTCTTGTTAACCTGATAAGGAATCTCAGTAATAACAATTTGTTCTCTTCCGCCGCGTAACTCTTCTGTACTGGCTCTGGCTCTTAGAGTAATTTTTCCCCGACCAGTTTCATAAGCTTCTTTTACTCCTTCATATCCATAGATAATACCAGCTGTTGGGAAATCCGGAGCAGTAATATGCTCCATCAACTCCTTGGTTTCAATCTCTTGGTTTTCTATAAAAGCAGTAATTCCATCTACAACCTCTGTTAGGTTGTGTGGAGCCATATTTGTAGCCATTCCAACTGCAATACCAGAGGAGCCATTAATAAGTAAATTTGGCAGAGCCGCAGGCATAACTGTTGGCTCTTCAAGTGTATCATCAAAATTGGATTGAAAATCTACGGTATCTTTATTCAGATCAGTTAATAACTCTTCAGCAATTCGATCCATGCGAACTTCAGTATAACGCATGGCAGCTGCGGAATCACCGTCAACAGAACCGAAGTTACCCTGCCCATCAACGAGGGGGTATCTCAAAGAGAAATCCTGAACCATTCTTACGATGGTGTCATATACAGCAGTATCACCATGCGGGTGATACTTACCAAGAACCTCTCCAACAATACGAGCACTTTTTTTATAGCCACGATTATGGAGCATTCCAAGATCGCTCATTCCAAATAACGCCCTTCTGTGTACAGGTTTTAAGCCGTCACGAACATCGGGAAGCGCACGAGAAACAATCACCGACATCGAATAATCGATGTAAGATGATTCCATTTCGTCTTCTATAGTAATAGGTATAATTTTTTCTCTAGCCATATCTTAAATAGTAAATCCTTTTAGTTTTGTCTCGGCTTAAATATCAATTTTTGCGTATTTGGCATTTCTTTCTATAAACTCTCTACGAGGAGCTACATCATCACCCATCAAAGTAGAAAACATACGATCTGCAGACGCGGCACTTTCAACAGTAACTAATTGAAGCGTTCTTGTTTCCGGATCCATCGTTGTTTCCCATAGCTGACTTGGATTCATCTCACCCAAACCTTTATAGCGAGAAATGTCGAATTTACGACGTCCTTTTTTGAGCTCTTTTACCATTTTGTCTCTGGTAGCCTCATCCCAGGCGTACTCGATAGATTTTCCAACGGTGATTCTATACAAAGGAGGAGTTGCAATATACATGTGTCCGTTGTCGATGAGCGGGCGCATATAACGGTAGAAAAAGGTCAGTAATAAGGTCCGAATATGAGAGCCGTCAACATCCGCATCCGTCATAATTATGATCTTGTGGTATCGAAGTTTTTCAACTTCAAAGGCTTCATCGCCATGTCCAACACCGGTTCCCAGCGCTGTAATCATGGCTTGAATTTCCTTGTTCTCTAATATCTTATTGATCTTAGCTTTTTCTACGTTAAGGATCTTACCACGAAGAGGCAGAATAGCTTGAAAACTTCTGTTTCGGCCCATTTTTGCAGATCCGCCCGCCGAGTCGCCCTCCACAAGGTATACTTCACAATGTTCCGGGTCTTTGATGGAGCAATCTGCTAATTTTCCTGGGAGTCCACCGCCACTCATTACACTTTTTCTTTGTACAAGCTGTCGCGCTTTTCTGGCGGCTTCTCTGGCTTCAGCAGCCAAAACCACTTTCTCTATGATCTTCTTTGCTGTTTTTGGATTTTGCTCCAGATATTCATTGAGTTGATCGTAAACAGTTACTTCAACAGCACTTTGAACCTCTGAATTTCCAAGTTTAGTTTTGGTTTGACCTTCAAACTGAGGCTCAGCAACTTTAACACTAAGTACAGCAGTGATTCCTTCTCTGAAATCTTCTCCCGAGATAGAGACCTTGCTGTTAGACTTAATAATCTTATTCTTCTCGGCATAATTTTTTAAAGACCGGGTTAAAGCTCTTCTAAATCCGGAAACGTGTGAGCCTCCTTCGCGAGTATTAATATTGTTCACATAAGAGTGGACATTTTCTGCATAGGAGTTATTGTACTGCATGGCAAGTTCCACAGGAACTCCCTCAACCTCTCCTTGAATAAAAATAGGTTTGTCCATATGAGAATCGCGGTTTTCATCAAGGTATTGAACAAAATCACTAACGCCGCCTTCAAAATGAAAAACTTCCTTTCCGAGCTCTTCGTCTTCTTCTCGTTCATCAATAAGCTCAATGGTAATTTCTGGATTAAGAAAGGCAAGCTCTCTCATTCTGTCAGCTATTATATTGAACTTGAACTCAACAGTTTGAGTAAAAATAGTAGGGTCAGGAAGAAAAGTAATAATGGTACCGGTTTTATCAGTCTTTCCTTCTTGAGAAAGCTGCTTGGTAGTGATCCCTTTTTCGAATTCCATTTTATAGATCTTACCATCACGGTGTATCTCTGCTTTAAAAACAGTTGCAAGCGCATTCACACAACTTACACCAACACCGTGAAGCCCACCGGAAACCTTATAACTGTCTTTATCAAACTTACCTCCAGCATGTAATTTAGTTAGAACAACTTCTACAGCAGGAATTCCCAATTTCGGATGCATGTCAACAGGGATACCGCGACCATTATCCTCAATAGTCATGGAGCCGTCGGTATTAATTTTAACAATTACGTGGTCGCAATGTCCTGCGAGAGCTTCATCAATAGAGTTATCAACTACTTCGTTAATAAGGTGATGCAAACCTCGTTGACCCGTATCGCCAATGTACATAGCGGGTCTCTTTCTTACCGCTTCAAGACCCTCCAAAACTTGAATATTCGAAGCCTTGTAATCGGTAGATTTATTATTCGCCATAAATAAGGGGTGATAGCTTGATTAGATGTGTTATTTGATAGTCGAAAATAGTGCTTAAACGGGCAAAATCAAAAAAAGTGAAGAGTTATATCAAAAAAAATAGAGATAAAAATTCTGAAGCAAAATTCAACAAAAAATAAACGCGGTTTTAATGTGGATAATTGCAGAAAATTGTGAATAATTCGGTTTTTTGATAAAAATAGTATCAAAAACGTTGATGTTTGGAGATAATAGCTCTATCTTTGGCGTCTATTTCTCAATGAAAAATCAATTTATTATAAGATGTCGCGAAGAGACGATATTACCGGAAAAAAAGCTATGAACGGTTACCGTTCATCTAAGTCTAACAATAAGACTAAGCATCGCTTTAATTTGAATTTACAGAAAAGACGCTTCTACATTCCTGAAGAAGATAAGTGGGTTACGCTTAAAGTTTCTGCTAAAACATTACGTACTATCAATAAGAAAGGTATTACTGAAGTTTTAAAAGACGCTCGTCGTAATGGAACCCTGTTAAAAGAGGTATAAGAAAATGGCAAAAGGAAACAGAGTTCAAGTGATTTTGGAGTGTACTGAAAAACCTGGTTCATCTAGATATGTGACCACAAAAAACAGACGTACGCAAACTGAGCGCATGGAACTAAAAAAATATAACCCTGTTTTGCGTAAGCATACAGTTCATAAAGAAATTAAATAATCTGAGACAGAGACATGGCTAAGAAACAAGTATTCGGTTCAGACGCACTAGCAGCTAAAGCGGCAGCACGCCGTATGGCTAAGGTTATTATATCTACTAAAAATGCGAGCGGTAAGTATTCTTATCGTGAAGCAATGGTAGATCAGGATAACGTAAAAGACTTTATCCAAAGCAATAAGGCGTAATTACGTTTAAGAAAATTTAAAAAGGTTACGCAAGATGATTGTGTAACCTTTTTTTTTGCTTAATTTCAACGGATTAACAAAATAAAATGGCTTTAAAAGAACAAATTCTCGAAGACCTGAAAACAGCAATGAAAGCTAAGGACAAAGACCGTTTACAGGTTCTGCGTTCATTGAAAGCTAAGTTTCAGGAAAAAGAAATAGCAGAAAGAAAAGATGGGGAAGCTACTTTAACCGAAGACCAGGCAATTGCTGTTTTGATGAAAGCGGCTAAGCAAAGGAAAGAGTCTATAACTCAATTTGAAGAGGGTAATCGAGAAGATCTTGCTGAAAAAGAAAAGGCTGAGCTGGTGATCATTGAAGAATATCTCCCGAAAATGCTTACTGAAGACGAAGTACGTGAAGTAGTCTCAAAAAAGATCGCAGATCTCGGGGCAGAAGGTCCTCAGGATATGGGGAAAGTTATGGGACCAATTATGGGGATGTTGAAAGGAAAAGCTGACGGCGGCTTGGTAAGTAAAGTTGTTAAAGAGGAGCTTAGCAACTAATGAATACGGTGGATATAATAATCGCCATCCCTATTCTGTATTTTGGTTACAAAGGTGCCGTTAATGGCTTTGTAAAGGAAATTCTCAATATTGTCGGAATTACTCTAGCGATCTTTCTGACTTTTAATTACATGGATGCATTCGGAGATATCATCGCACCATTTTTTGAAGATACCCCGGAATATATACCATTTGCATCAGGCGTAATTTTGTTTCTGGGAACGCTTATTATAATCGCTGTTATTGCGTATCTAACCAAGAAATTTCTGGAAGCAGTTAAACTAGGAGCGGTCAACAGGGTTGTCGGTGCTCTTTTTGGAGCGCTCAAAGCCAGTATGATCGTAAGTGCCGGTCTATTGCTAATCTCAGGATTTAATGTTCCTGCTGAAGAAACCAGAGAAGATTCACTACTTTATGATTATATAATTCAGGTTGGGCCCGCTGCTTATGAAACCATTGCATTCATTTATCCCGGAGCGGAAGGGTTTACAGAAACCATTCAGGAAAACATCAACAAATACAATCCGGCAGAAAACCTGCCCATTTTAAAAGATAATTAACAATGTCATTTCCAAGTGTTGAAGAACAATTAGCAATCATTAAAAGAGGAGCGGTTGAAATTGTTCCTGAGCAAGAGCTGATTGAAAAACTCAAGAAATCTAAAAAGGAAAACAAGCCGCTAAAAGTTAAGTTAGGCGTTGATCCTACTCGCCCTGATCTGCATTTAGGTCATTCTGTGATCTTAAGAAAAATGAGACAATTTCAGGACCTTGGGCATGAAGTGATTTTGATTATAGGTGGCTTTACAGCAATGATCGGTGACCCAACCGGACAAAATAAAACGCGACCACCACTTACTGTTGAAGAAGTAAATGAAAATGCTCAAACTTATATAGATCAGGCTAAAAAGATCCTGGATGAAGATAAGCTTACACTAACCAATAATAATGATTGGTTGGGACCAATGGACTTTATGGATGTAGTTCGTCTCTCTTCGAAATTGACCGTTGCAAGAATGATCGAAAGAGATGATTTCTCAAAACGATTTGAGAATAATGAGGCTATTTCATTACACGAGTTTCTATATCCATTAGCACAAGGGCAGGATTCTGTTTACCTGAAATCAGATATAGAATTAGGTGGAACAGATCAGAAATTCAATTTATTAGTAGGCAGGCAGCTTCAAAAAGACGACGGACAAGACCCGCAGGTTTGTTTGATGATGCCACTGTTGGTTGGGACCGATGGTTCAGCTAAAATGTCTAAATCTTATGATAACTATATCGGAATAGATGAAGCCCCTAACGATATGTACGGCAAAACTTTATCAGTTCCTGATGAGTTGATCTACACCTATTTTGAACTGGTTACTGATATTGCAACGGAAGATCTTCCTGCGATCAAAGAAAAAGCTGAAAAAGATCCGCGGAACGCAAAACATGATCTGGCTTATACAGTTGTAAGAATGTATCATGGGGAAGAAAGCGCAAAAGCAGCTAAAGAGCACTTTGAGCAAACAGTGATCAAGAAGCAGGTTCCGGACGATGCACCCGAATTCGAATATAATTCCGGAGAAGAATTAAGACTACTGGACGTTATTGGAGATACCGGCTTCTCCCCAAGTAACGGTGAAACAAAGCGTATGATGAAACAGGGTGGAATCAGCCTGGACGACGAAAAGATTAAAGACATCAATCATACCATTACGCTGGAAGCGGGACAGGAAGTGGCGCTTAAAGTTGGAAAACGGAATTTCGGAATCATCAAGGGTAAGTAATTGATCAAGATAAGTTCTTACAACGTAAACGGAATAAGAGCAGCACATCGAAAAGGGTTTCTTGACTGGGTTGAAGAGTCATCTCCAGACATTATTTGTATACAGGAGTTAAGAGCAGATGAAACTCAGATTCCCGAAGAAGTAAAGGGACTTGGGTATCATCAATTCCATCATATAGCCGAGAAAAAAGGATACTCCGGAGTATCTATTTTATCCAAAGAAGAGCCAATTAACATTTTTGAAGGGCTTGGAACTGAATGGATCGATAAAGAAGGGAGAGTATTAGTTCTCGAATTCGAAAATTTCTATGTTTGCTCAGTTTACGCTCCTAGCGGAACAACGGGAGACATTCGGCAGGACATGAAATATAAGTTTCTGGAAGATTTTTATAAGTTCGGAGAGTCTTATCTGAAAAAAGGTAAAGAAATTGTCTTTTGTGGAGACTTCAATATTTGTCATGAAGCAATAGATATCCATAATCCTGAAAAGCAGAATAATACGTCGGGATTTTTGCCTGATGAAAGAAAGTGGGTCACAAGCTTTCTGGAGCTTGGCTATGAAGATGTGTTCAGAAATCTCCATCAAAACGTGCCGGATCTGTATAGCTGGTGGAGTTACCGTGCAGCCTCGAAAGAGAGAAATAAAGGCTGGAGGATCGATTATCATTTAGCTACAAAAGGACTGGCGTCCAAAGCAGTTGAGGCAGAGATTGAAATGAAATGGGATATTTCAGATCACGCTCCTGTTTCTGTTGTTTACGACGTGTAGTTAGCGCTTATCTGTTTTCTAAAGTTTTTAAGATAATTTCCTTAAACATTGAAATTCCGGTTTCAATAATTTCATCCGGAAAGTCATAGTCGGGATTGTGAAGCGCGGGAGTGTCGGTGCCTGAACCTAAACCAAACATAGCTCCGGGATATCGCTGAGTAAAAACTCCAAAATCTTCTCCGAACTTAAATGGGTGTTCTCTTTGATTTAGTTGGAAACCCCTCTCCTTGGCCGATTCTTTTATTATTGTATTGCAAAAAGGATCATTTTTTGTTGCGGAGAAGTAATCAAACCAAAGCATTTCATGTTTTAGAGAATGCTTCAGCGCAACATCCTGAGCGATGGGTTCAATTTTTTTCATTAAAGCGTTCATTTCATCAGGGGTCCATGTTCGGATCGTCAAATGAAGCTCACCATCTGCCGGCGAGACTCCATAGTCTTTCGATCCCATCGAGCTATACACAGGTGTAATTAAAGCAAAATCTTCACTATTAATATCATTGACCACAATATCATTATAACTATTGATAAGCTCTGCGAGGGCTAATGCCGGGTTCAATCCGTTTTCCGGTTCAGCCGCATGAGATTCTTTACCGTGAAGAGAGATGGAAACACTTTGTACAGTAGAAGTAAATTCTGAACCTGTTGTTACGATCTGATGCATTGGGAATCCCGGAAGATTATGAAGCGCATAAATGTAATCCGGAATGATCTGTTCAAAATTCTCGTCGGCCAGAATACCGGGAGCTCCCTCTCCGGTTTCCTCTGCCGGCTGAAAAAGAAGAACTATTCTGGCGTTTTCTAGCGGGGCTTCTTGTAACCATTCGGCAAGACCGGCAACAATAACCATATGACCGTCGTGACCACATTTGTGAGACACAGAATCTGTGACGGAGCGATATTCAAAAGTATTAACTTCCTGTATAGGTAGAGCGTCTAATTCGCAACGGATCATGATCGTTGTTTCAGGGTCGCCGTAATCATAAACAGCAGCTACTCCAGTTGTTCCTAATTCTGAAATTATTTTGGTAGGTTCAAAAGGAGTCAAAAAATTTACTATACGTTGAGCCGTTTCAAATTCTTTACCACTCAGTTCGGGAAAACGATGTAATTCTTTTCGTAAAGACGTGAGTTGAGAAAGCATTAAGTAGGTGTATAAAAGGTTTATGATTGTATAGAAAGAACTAAAAGCCTCTTTTATTAGTTCGTATATTTAATATATTTGACGCATGCTAAATAATTTAATGTGAATCTATGCCTACACACTTCAGCGGAACAAAAGAACAAAAAGCTACGCTCAATACCTTTATAAAATTGATGAGGGCAACCGAAAGCTTAAACCAAAGGTTGTGCAGACATTTATCAGAAGCAAATCTAACCGTGAGCCAGTTTGGCATTCTGGAAGCATTATTACATTTAGGAGCTCAAAACCAGAAAGAATTAGGGAAAAAATTATTAAAGAGTGGAGGAAATATAACTCTGGTTATAGATAATCTTGAAAAAAGCGGATTGGTTTCAAGAAAAAAAGATCAAAATGACAGAAGGGCATTGATCATAGAATTAACAGTGCAGGGAAAAAGCTTTATTGAGGATTTTTTTCCAAAACACTTAAATAAAATTTCTGAAGAGTTTAGTATTTTGGACGATAAGGAAAAGGCGGAATTAGGCAGGCTTTGCAAGAAAATTGGAATGAAGGAAGAATAAATTTCGTTATTATAAAAGAATTTTAAAACTCCATAAATCCCTCAGGGAGTAAGTCATGAAAAGCTTGCTCCCTTTTTTATTCGCTGATCTATTGATCAATCTGTTTTTAACTAAAGGATAATCAAAGCTGATCTTCAAGTTGCCCGATCTGATCTCTGATCCTTGCAGCTTCTTCAAATTCCATGTTTTTAGCTGCATTAAGCATTGTTTTTCGTAAGTGCTCGATCAATTTATCTTTGCTTTCAAAAGTGATCTCATTCATTGCAGGGCTGGCTTTGTATTGTATTCCATCATCAGCAACCTTAATGGATTCCAGATAATCTTGTTGGGCGGCTTTTTCTGCTTCCTGACCAAAATCCATGCTTTTATTTGAAATAAGCGATGGATCAACCAAGGGCTTTAGCTCTTTGACAATCGTTTGTGGAGTTATACCATGCTTTTCATTGTATTCCATCTGAATCTTACGCCTACGGTCGGTTTCATCCAGAACCTTTTGCATGCTGTCAGTAATTCTATTGGCATACATAATGGCTTTACCACCCACGTTTCTTGCTGCACGACCAACGATCTGAAAAAGAGATGTTTCTGATCTCAAAAAGCCTTCCTTGTCTGCGTCCATGATAGCAACCAAACTCAATTCAGGAATATCAATTCCTTCACGAAGAAGGTTGATCCCAACAAGCACGTCAAAATCACCGCGGCGGAATTTATAAAGCACCTCAATTCTTTCCAGAGCATCTAATTCACTGTGCATGTACGCCGCTGAAACACCCACATTTTTGAGATATTCGCTGAGCTCTTCACTAAGTCGCTTGGTTAGGGTAATAACCAAAACACGCTCTTTCTTCTCAATGCGCTGTCGGATCTCTTCCATCAGATCATCTACCTGATTATCTAGAGGACGAACTTCCAATTCAGGTTCCATCAATCCGGTTGGGCGAATCAATTGCTCTGTAAATGCTCCTTCACTTTTCTCTAATTCATATTTACTTGGAGTGGCGCTTACAAAGATCACTTGTTTAACGAGGTTTTCCCACTCATCAAAAGTAAGTGGACGATTATCCAAAGCAGAAGGAAGTCGGAATCCATGATCAACTAGCTGCACTTTTCTGGAGCGGTCGCCCCCATACATTGCAGAGATCTGAGGAATGGTTTGATGGCTTTCATCCACAACGGTAAGAAAGTCATCCGGGAAATAATCGAGTAAACAAAAAGGTCGCTCTCCGGGCTTTCTCGCACTTAAGTAACGGGAATAATTTTCAATTCCGGAGCAGTAACCGATCTCCTGGATCATCTCGATATCAAAAAGAGTTCGTTGCTCAATTCGTTTTGCTTCCAGGAATTTTTCTTCGTCAATAAGAACTTTGGTTCTCCATTGAAGCTCTTCCCGGATTTGTTTGATGGATTCTTCCAAACGGGATTTTGTAGTCACATAATGGGAAGCAGGATAGATCTTAAATTCATTAACGGTTTCTTTGATATCACCAGAATCAACATCGAATAACTGAAGTGATTCGATCTCATCTCCCCACTGAGAAATCCGTAGTCCCTCATCAGAATACGCCGGATATACATCAATCACATCCCCACGAACTCTGAAAGTTCCACGCTTGAATTCATTATCATTTCGGTTGTAATGCAGATCAACCAGATCGTATAAAAGAGTGTTTCTCGGAATCTCCATTCCCGTTTCCAGAGAAACGATCAGCTTGGCATATTCAGATGGAGAACCGATACCGTAAATACAACTAATGGAAGAAATGATCACCACATCACGCCGACCTGAAAGTAAGGAGCTGGTTGCGCGTAGACGAAGGCGTTGAATTTCTTCGTTGATGGAAAGATCTTTTTCAATGTATTTGTCCTGAGCCGACATATAAGCTTCCGGTTGATAGTAATCGTAGTAGGAGATAAAAAACTCTACACGATTGTCCGGGAAGAAATCACTTAGCTCTCGGTATAATTGAGCTGCCAAGGTTTTGTTATGACTCATCACCAATGTTGGGCGTTGCACATTTTCAATAACGCTGGCAACAGTTCTGGTCTTACCTGACCCTGTAATACCTAATAAAGTTTGAAATTTATCACCGGCATTTAACCCTTCTGTAAGCTCTTTAATTGCAGCTGGTTGGTCACCGGCCGGACTAAAAGGGGAATGTAATTTAAACTCTGACATCAATGGGTATTTAGAACGTTAAGCAACACACAAGTTACGCAAAAATAGGGAGGATTCGTTCCGTAGTTATGAATTGATTTTAACGGCAGATTAGATTTTACTTAATTTTTTGACCTCCACTGTCTCCCCCTTGGATAAGGGGAAGGACTCGTTGATATAGTATTAGATTGTTTTTTGGAATTAGGGGCCGGAGGAAGAAACCCATCCCTGTCCCTTCCCTTCGTTGAGGGAAGGGGACTTTAATATTAAGACCTAAACTAGTTTAAGAGTTTCCCTCCCTAAAGTTAGGGAGGGAACAAGGGTGGGTCAGTGCCGGGAAATTGTTTTAACCACAGAGTGCACAAAGGTTTTTTGGTTTAGAATCGCGATCAGATAAATCTGAACAATTGATCTGGTCATTCCTGCGAAGGCAGGAATCTGGATCGATATTAAGGTTACATCCTTATAAATCAATCCAGATCTCGGGCATACGCCGCGAGATGAAAATTCATTTAAAACCACAGAGGGCACAAAGATTTATGGAAATAGTTTATTACATATCGGCATTCTTTGTGATTGAAAAGAAACTCCTTCCCTTCGCTGAGGGGACTTTAATATTAAGACCTAAACTAGTTTAAGAGTCTCCCTCCTTAAAGTTAGGGAGGGTCAGAAAATGGATAAGAAGATCCTAAATCTCCCTTCGAAGGGAGACCGATCGAACACTTGTGTTAGATCAGAGGGATGTTGTAGGGTTTCTGAGCGAGTAAACCCCACAACATCCTCCGTCCGCCAGTCGGCGGACACCTCCTTCAAAGGAGGATTATTCCTGCTTCGCAGATGCATCCAAATCACACACCCTTTTCGGTCTTAAATACTAAGAGCGAATTAATTTAAGAGTCGGGAAGGCTTGACTTGTCAATGATTGGGAGATCACTTCGCTTTGTTCGTGAATGAATGGAAAATAGAGTTAAGAAGTAGAGCGATCAAACTGCTATATTAGCAGCGGAAAACAAGAAAAATTTAGAATGTCAGACAAACAAAAAGCACTAGAAGGATCCCGGAAAAGGATAGACGAAATCGATGAACAGATCCTTGATCTTCTATCGGAACGAGCAGAGGTTGTAAATGCAGTCATCAAAACAAAAGTTGAAAACCAGTTGCCGGTTTTTGTGCCGAAACGTGAAGATGAGAAATCAGCGTCGTTCAAAAAAATGGCTCAGGAAAAAGGGATTGATCCTGAATGGGCTGAAGATTTTTTAAGGATGATCATGACCTCATCCCGAGATAAGCAATCCCAAGATAAATTTCCGATCGCTACCGCTGAACCCAAGCATATCTTGTATATCGGCGGTGAAGGAGGGATGGGAAAGCTCTACAAAAAGATCACAATTCAAACAGGGCACAAAGCCTATTCTATCGATAGATCCAACTGGTATGAGCTTGAAGAAATAGCTCCAAAACTTGATATGGTGATCGTTACTGTTCCCATCAAGATTACAGAGCAAGTGATAGAGCGGTTGAAAGGAAGGCTATCAGAAAAAACCATTCTGGCTGATTTCACCAGTAACAAATCTTCACCAATTGAAAAGATGCTGGAATGTCACGAAGGACCGGTAGTCGGATTGCACCCCATGCATGGGCCGGATGTTCAAAACCTGAGCAAACAGTTGATGGTGGTTTGTCCCGGAAGAAATGCAGAGGAAGCAGATTGGTTTGTAGAGCAATGCGAGCTTTGGGGAATGCGTGTAATTAAAGCGGACCAAAACAAGCACGATCATGTAATGCATATGGTGCAGGGACTCCGTCACTTTGTGGCGTTGCTTCACGGATCCTTTATGGAAGAATATGACCTTCGTCCAAGCGATATGCTTGAATATTCCAGCCCTATCTACAGGGCCGAAATGATGATGACAGGACGAATTTTTGCACAAAGCGCAGAGCTTTATGCAGACATCGTTTTTGCCAATGAAGAACGGCGCGATCTTCTTATGAAATTTTTTAATCACCACCAGAAACTAGCTGAATTAGTTAAGAATAATGACCGAGAAGGTTTTATTCGTGAGTTTGAAGGCGTAACCGACTTCTTCGGAAAATTCGCGACCCAAGCGTTAAACGAAAGTGGTTATTTGATAAACAGGCTGGCGGATAGGTTTGCGTAAAGAAAACCCATCCCTGTCCCTTCCCTTTGAAAAGGGAAGGGAACTCAAATATCAGAAAGAATTAATTAAAGGGTTTCCCTCCCTAATCTTAGCGAGGGAACAAGGGTGGGTCTTAAAGAAGAACGATCTGCACAACTTGAAATAAGATTCGATATTTTATCTAAATAATCTCACTGAAAACCATTTTTCCGAATGTTCGAAAACAAACCCTGGATCTACGATCATGATGAACCGTTAAGCCGTTATTCTTTAGGACAAGAAGGTAATAATCCATTGATCTGCTTCGGGGTGAATCCAAGCACAGCTGTTCCGGGAAATTTAGATCCGACCGTGGCTTCCGTTGCCAGATATGCAAAAGAAAAAGGGTACGACGGTTGGATCATGTTCAATCTTTATCCGCAAAGAGCCACTAATCCGGATAAAATGCATAAGCGATTTCAAAAATCCATTCACGAGAAGAACATCTCTGCAATTGCCGATCTTTTGGCGGAGCTACCAAACGGATTAGACGTCTGGTGTGCCTGGGGAACGCTGATCGAAAAGCGACCATATCTATCCAGATGTATGAGAGACATCGCTGAAGTCCTCAAACAAAATAAATGCAGATGCTTTACCAGAGGAAACATTTCCAAAGCGGGACATCCACACCATCCGCTGTATCTAAGAAAAGAATCGCCAATGGATGTGTTTGATCTGGAGGGGTATTTAGAGCTCCTCAGCGATTAATCCGAAACCGATCGCAATCCCAATATTGTTTGATGGTGATTCAAATTTGGGTTTATAAAATGAATTATTGATTCCAATTTTATTCCGTAGGGGCGAATCGCGATTCACCCCTACGATTGGGTTTTTACCAATAATTTCGTGGATGTGATTTGTTTTACCGCGATCATTTTATACCAACCAATAATGTTGGAATCAACATTTTACGTCGGTGTTTACGATATAACGCCAGGTTTACAATCCTTTGTAGGAGCGATTCATGAATCGCCCCTACGGTTGGGTTTTTACCAATAATTTCTATAATTCCATGGATATGATTTGGCATAACAATGTGTTCATGAATAATGGTATAAATAAATCATTTATAAGATGGGATTGCTTCTTTTCAATACAGAAAATAAAATTTCCGAAACTAATTTTAGATAAGAACTAAGTCTTCATCTAGGTGTTTAAACCATGGATCTAAAATTCAACAAAATCAGTAGTATAACTCAATAAAAAGTAGTTAACAAAAATTTAATAGAAAAATTCCGACTAAATTTTATTACTATGCGACGCCAAGGACCTTTATGTGTAATCTCCAAAATATGGTTGGGGAGCCACCACCAGTGAACCGTAAAATCGCTGTCACCACGTTCAATAGGAACGGCATAAACACATAACTAAACAATCACATCTATGGTAGGTTTACTCAAGGGCATAACTACGCCAAAGAACAAGAATATCGCTTTAAGCTTTATAACCATTGCGATAGTGTTAATGAGCAATTCCTTAGTTGCTCAAAACCAAACGATTGGAGCCGGCCTTGAAGGACAGGCGTTGATCAATTTTCTTCAGCAAAACTATACACCAACACAGACTTTAGGCTACGACACAGCCAGAGACACAATGTATGCGAAAATTGATAATAACAACGGCTTTTTAACAGGAGTGTATACAGGATTCACGATCAATCTAGATCCGAATAACGATCCTAGCACGGATGCATTCAACAAAGGTATAAATGCAGAACATACATGGCCACAAAGCAAAGGGGCAGGTAACGAGCCACAACGATCAGATTTACATTCTTTGTTTCCTGCTAAATCGAATGTGAACAGTGCAAGGAATAATGATCCATTAGGTGATATTCCGGACAACCTTACAGATACTTGGTATTTCGAGGGTCAATCTCAATCTACAATACCGACAAGTAACATCGATTTATATGCAGAGAACTTTGGCAGCACAACTTTTGAGCCAAGGGAACAACACAAGGGAAATGCAGCAAGGGCTGTATTCTATTTTGTAGCGATCTATCAGGGAGTAGCGGATCAAGCTTTTTATGATATTCAAAAAGACGATCTATATCAGTGGCACTATCAAGACGAAGTAGATGCAGCAGAACTAAACAGAAGTAATTTGATTGCAGGGTATCAAGGAAATGAAAATCCTTTTGTCTTGGATACTTCATTGGTGAGAAGGGCTTTTTTTCCAAATGGAAATACAGGAGGCAACGATACTACAGCGCCGGTTATCTCCTCGGTTCAGGCGGTTAGTGTCGGAGAGAATTCCGCAACGATCACTTGGAGCACAGATGAGCTGGCTAATTCAACGGTTGATTACGGATTGACTACAAGCTACGGAAGCACTTTATCAAGCGGGAGCTTTACCACCAGTCATTCCATACAGCTTACAGGACTAACAGCATCTACAACATATAACTACAGCGTAACAAGCGCAGACGGATCTTCAAATTCTGCGACTTCAGGCAACTTTAGCTTTACTACAACAGCGAGCGGAACCGGCGGAGCAAATACGATCTTGTTTACTGAGATCTTTTATGATACTCCCGGCACTGACAGCAATGAGGAATGGATAGAGCTTTATAATGCAGGAAATGCAACCATTGATCTTGGCGGATATACCATAACAGATAATAATGGTACAGGATCTTCATATACATTCCCGGGCGGGACCACGATCTTACCTCAGTCGTTTTTAACAGTAGCTTCTAATTCAGCTGGGTTTAATGCGATATATGGGTTTGAGGCTGATATTTATGGATCGATTCCGGCATTAAATAATTCCGGAGAAGCGCTCCTGTTAACGGATTCTCAATCCAATTTGATCGACGCTGTTGCATGGGAAGGAGGCGCTAGCGCTGGATTGCCTTCCGGTTGGGGAAGTAGTTCTGATCCAAGTGCAGCAACAGGAGAAACTATATATCGATTGAACGCATCAGGAGATACGGACTCGTTCAGTGATTGGGCTACGGCTGTCAACAATGGAGATCCTCAGACTCAAGCTTCTGCTCCGACTATTGCGAATGTATTATTCTCAGAAATATTTTATGACACTCCGGGAACAGACGGAGAAGAAGAGTGGATCGAGTTATACAACACAACATCACAACAAATTGATATTTCCGGATTTACGATAACAGATAATAACGGAACAGGGGCGGTATATACGTTCCCATCTGGCACAACTATAGATGGGCAAGCCTATTTTACAGTAGCAAAAGTAGCTATTGGGTTTCAACCGCTTTACAATAGTGACGCTCATCAGTATGGTAATATCCCGGACCTAAATAATACAGGAGATGCCTTGCTGCTGAAAGACAACACGGGATCTTTAGTTGATGAAGTTGCCTGGGAAGGCGGCGCTTCAGCGGGTGTACCATTGGGATGGGGAACAGGACCCTCGGCGGCAACAGGAGAAAGTTTATTCAGAAGCTCGCTAACTACGGACACTGATAGCGATGTGGATTGGAGTGTAGCAACAAATAACGGAGACCCGGCAAGCATCCCTCTTGCAGATGTTACAGGTCCGGTGATTTCAGCAATCCAATCTTCAAATATTGGAGAAACGGATGCAACGATCACCTGGACAACTGACGAGGCAGCCAGTTCTCAAGTGAATTACGGCATAACAAACAGTTACGGTTCTTCAGCCGGATCAGGAGCCTTGGTAACCTCACACTCTGTGGCACTGACGGGTTTGAATTCCGGCACGGAATATTTTTACCAGGTGGTATCAACTGATGACTCAGGAAATACAACCATTCAGGAAACATTTACCTTTACTACAGACTCTCCGCCTGTATCAAACGTAGAGGATATTCTGATCTCAGAAGTATTTTATGATACTCCCGGAAATGAGAGCAAAGAAGAGTGGATCGAATTCTATAATACAACATCTCAGGAGATCAACCTGAATGGATGGACATTAACAGACAACAATGGTACCGGTCAAACGTATACTTTTTCAAATAAGGATAAGATAGCCGGAAACTCATTTCTAACGCTTGCTACAAATAGAAAAGAGTTTCGAAAGTTATACGGAAAAAATGCAGATGGGTATGTGTCGTTACCTGCGTTGAATAACGGAGGGGAGGCCTTAGTACTTAAGGATGCATCAGGAACCGAAATAGATGCGGTTGCTTGGGAAGGAGGAGCTTCAGCGGGGCTTCCTGCAGGATGGGGAAGTTCTTCATTACCGGCAGCTGGTGAGGGGTTCAGTATATACCGCACTGATGTTGGAAGTGACTCAGATACCTATTTAGACTGGGCAACTTCTACTGACCTGGGCTCGCCGACGACGCAAGCGGATGGAACATTTGCAGCTAAATCGCTAGGTGCATTTGAAGAAATAGCTACAAAAGAACTGCCGCAGGAAGTATCGATCACAAATTACCCCAACCCATTTAACCCAAGCACTCAAATAGCTTTTAGCTTACCGGAAACGGGATTTGCAAAAGTAACAGTGTTCAATACATTGGGACAAACGGTCGCGGTACTTGTGGATGGAAACATACAAGCCGGTGAGCATACGGTAACATTTGATGCATCGGCTCTATCGAGCGGAGTGTATTTGTATAGAATACAAACGTCATCAACGCTGATCACTAAAAGAATGCTATTAATTAAGTAAGCAAAAATTATAGTATAGAAAAGGCTCCCAAGTGGAGCCTTTTCTATTTAGGCAGGAAGGTCCTAAGGTCAAGATGAAACCGATCTTTATTCCAGTTCATTGGATTGTTTTTGATGTATTCCCGGATGTGACATAATGATTCTTCATTTCGGATGATGTGATCATAATAACCCCGTTGCCAGATTTTTGCGCCCGGTGTTTTGCGGATTTGGTTGATTTGTTTTGCGGTATTCATTTTATACCAACCAATAATTTTTGGAATCAACATTTTACGACGGTGATTACGATATAATTCCGGGTTTGCGTTCCTTTGTAGGGGCGATTCATGAATCGCCCCTACAAAGGGGATTGTATTAACAATTTCAATGATAACATGAATATGATTAGGCATAACAATATGTTCATGAATAATGGTATTTGGGTATCTGGTGTCAATTTGTTTCAAATAATTTGATGCAACCACCCCACATTCATTCATATGCATTTCCCCATTGATCACACCTCCGAATAAACATTCTTTTTGGTTGGTACAAATGGTGATGAAATAAAATCCCGGGCTGGAATAATCATAACCCTGCAAACGCATGGATCGTCGGTTTGGTAATTTCTTCTGATTCATGATACACAGTTAGACGGGTTGAGACGACATTCCTTACAAAAATATCCAGATGATTTTTCTAGATGATTTATTGGGTTCAATTCCATGTAGGTGCGAATCGCGATTCGCCCCTACATGGAATGCGTAATGGCCACACCGAATGTGTATACAAATTCGGACTCACTTTTTGTTTCCTGTTCCCAAAACCTGATATTCCTTTTTACCCCAAAACTCATTGTTATATGATCCGATATTTATTTGTTCTCCTGATCTTCATTTCCGCATGTGCTCCTGATAGTAAACCACCCATAGAATGGGGAGAATCGCCCTGGCCGGAAATTCGGAAGGAACGCATTAATACGTTGTTGCCACAAGCCATGGAAGCAGCGGGTGTTGATCTTTGGATCGTGATCTGCAGGGAAAACAATAACGACCCGATCGCCGATCACATCGGGGGAGAAAATGCAGGCGGAACTGCGGCTTTTCTGTTTTACAGAGACAGCGAAGGCTTTCATTCCAAGGTATTTTCACCATCCGGAGAATCCACGGCGCTGGATGAATTAGACATTCACGACGAAGTAATTCCGGTTGAAAGAGGGAAGTCGGCGGTAAGCATGGCGGTGGAATTTATAAAAGAAAGGGATTTTAAAGCGATCGCGATAAACTCGAGCACCGGCAGCGCTCAGGCAGATGGATTGAGCTACACCCAACGAATGAATCTGGAAAACCAACTTGGTTCTACATTGAGTAAGCGATTGGTTTCTTCGGATGAACTGATCTATGAATGGTTGTCGGTAAAATTACCGGCGGAAGTAGATATCCTAAGAAAAGCAGCTGAACTGACCGCTGCATGGGAACTGGAAGCCTACGAAATGATAGAGCCGGGCGTGACGACCGATGCCGATGTAGCCGCTTTTCTGGATGCAAAGATGGAGGAATACGGAGTGGGCGAAGCGTGGAACCCAACCCAAAATCCGAATGTGAATTCCGGACCGGATCGTGGTCATTCTCATGCGACCGATAAAGTAATTATGGGCGGAGATGTAATTCAGACAGATTTCGGGATCAAATTATATGGTCGCTGGGTGAGTGATATCCAACGGTTTGCATATGTGCTGAAAGAGGGAGAAACAGAAGCTCCGGAAGACATTCAGTTCTATTGGGAATCTGCCAAAGCCGGAAATCGCGCGGCATTCAATGCCATGAAGCCCGGAGTAAAAGGAGTGGAAGTAGATGCGGCTCAAAGAGCATTGATGAAGGCCAATAATTCCGAATATGTGCCGTGGAGCACAGGACATCCGGTAGGATATGTAGCTCATGATGTAGGACCAAATCTGGGAGGATCGCAGTCGCCGAGTGTACGTCCGGCTGCGCAAAAGCTCTTAAAAGAAGGAATGGTCTTCGCATTCGACGGCTTCCACGCTTGGACCTTAGAATCAGGCGGAACCAAAACGATCAGCGTGGAAGAGATGGTAGTGATCACCGAAAACGGCACGGAGTATTTGATCGCCCCGCAGGAGGAGTTGGTTTTGGTGGCTTGCTTTAACTTTTAAAAGCGATATTCTAATCAAAGTTACACATTAAAAAGGCTAGTACTTTAAAAAAAAAGAAGAAGTGGGTACATTGAATAGGAAAGATTACGTCAAATTTTTAGGTGATATTCTTCCAATAGACTATTAAATAAAGGAGTATGCATATAAAGATCTCTAAACCAAAGAAGGTTAATGCACAACTTTATTACATTGCAAAAAACAAAAGCTAAAATGAAAAGAATTGAAGTTGCTGCTGGAGTGATATTTTGTGAAGACAAAGTACTATGTGTTCAGAGGCCAAAAAATAAACTTCATTACATATCAGAGAAATTTGAATTTCCAGGAGGGAAAATCGAAGAGGGTGAGACAAGAGAAGAAGCACTAAAGCGCGAATTATTTGAGGAATTGAATATTTCTTCTAGGATTAGATCCCACTTTCTAACAGTTGAGCATAAATACCCAGACTTTGAATTAACGATGCACAGCTTTAAATGTGAAGTCGAGTCTCAAGAGTTAATTCTTAAAGAACACATAGATCAAAAATGGTTGAAAATTAACGATCTTACAGCACTTGATTGGGCAGCAGCGGATATTCCTATAGTAGATAAACTAGTTTCGAATGGATGATCTGACCCAAAGCTTCAAACATAGCTTACATACCGGTTTTATTGATAAAACAATTTTATCAGATTCGAATTATCAGCCTGAATTACTTATCAATCAAAAGAACCCACCCAAAAAGGTGCTTTCAACGATTCTTCATGAGCTTGAAAACTGTAATCAGTTTTTTATATCAGTCGCGTTTGTAACAACAAGTGGAGTTGCTGCAATAATCAACAAATTAAAGGAACTCGAACAGCGAGGAATAAAGGGTCAAATACTTGTTTCTCAATATTTGAATTTTACACAACCTGAAGCTCTTAAAAGACTTCTGAAGTTTAAAAATATAGACCTTAGAATAGCTACAAGTGGAAACACCCATACCAAAGGATACATTTTTAAGAGCAAAGACTATTATAATCTGATTATTGGTAGCAGTAATCTTACAGCACAGGCTTTATCTACGAATAAAGAATGGAATATTAAAGTTTCTGCACTAGACGAAAGTGGCATTGTCGAGAAAGTGCTTCGTGAGTTTCATTCTGATTTTAAAGAGGGAACTCCCGTAACAAGACAATATATTATGTCTTACGAGGAAATCTATCATAGTCAATTTCTTCTAAATCGAAAAAGTAAACTTGAAGATATAGTTGAGTCTCAACTACTGGTCAGCCCTAATTCAATGCAAATAGAAGCATTAGAAAACCTACAAAAATTGAGAGATGAGGGGAAAAATAAAGCGCTAATCATATCAGCAACAGGAACAGGAAAAACTTATTTATCAGCATTTGATGCTAAAGCTTTTAAACCAAAAAAATTACTTTTTGTAGTTCATCGATTGACCATTGCGAAAGACTCACTAAACACATTTCAAAGTGTTTTTGGCAAGGATAAAACTATGGGTTTGTATTCGGGAAACAGGAAAGACTTGGATTGTGATTTTGTGTTCTCGACTATTCAAACCATTTCGAAAACTAACCATTTAGATAACTTCTCGAAAGACCATTTTGATTACATCATAATTGATGAAACTCATCGATCGGGCGCGGATTCATATTTGCGCTTAATCGAGCACTTTGAACCTAAGTTTCTTTTAGGAATGACTGCTACTCCAGAGCGGACAGATGGCAATGATATATTTAAAATTTTTGATTACAACATTGCTTATGAAATAAGATTAAGCAGAGCAATGGAGGAGGAAATGCTTAGTCCTTTTCACTACTATGGTGTTACCGATTTAACTATTGACAACATAGAAATTGATAAAAAAACGGACTTCAATTATTTAGTCTCAAGCGAACGTGTTAAACGGATTATTGAGCAGGCAAAGTTCTATGGTAGTGATAATGGGGTTACGAGGGGGTTAATCTTTTGCTCAAGAAAAAAAGAAGCAATAGAATTGTCTGCATTATTCAATTTGAATGGATTTAAAACAATTGCTTTAACAGGTGATAATTCTGAAGATGAAAGAGCCGATTCAATTGAAAGATTAGAGTCAGATAATCTAACTGAAAAGCTCGATTACATTTTCACTGTGGATATTTTCAATGAAGGGATTGATATTCCAAAAATCAATCAGATCATTATGCTGAGGCCCACAGAATCAGCGATTATTTTTATTCAGCAATTAGGAAGAGGGTTAAGAAAAGTTGATGGCAAGAACTATTTAACTGTTATTGATTTTATTGGTAATTATGAAAACAACTACCTCATCCCCATCGCTTTGTATGGCGATACTTCATATAACAAAGATTCTTTGCGGAAATTAATCACTGAAGGCAGCAGGATGATTCCTGGCGCTTCTACCATCAATTTCGATAAAATTACCAAAGAGAGAATCTTTCAATCTATTGATTCTTCCAATTTGCAGTTGTTCGCCGATTTAAAAAAGGATTACAATCTTTTGAAATTTAGGTTGGGTAGATCTCCAATGATGATGGACTTTATTGAGCATGGTTCACGCGATCCTTTTTTGTTCGTGGACTACAGTAAATCTTATTACAATTTCTATTTAAAAGTTGAGAGATTAGAGAGCTTAGAATTATCCAAGCAACATGAAAAGCTATTAGAGCTTTTTTCTAAAGAGATAAACAATTCAAAACGAGTTGAAGAAAGTCTTATCCTTAAATCATTAATTGAATTAAATGAATTATCGGTAGATGATTTAAGAGATATGATCCTTCAGCAGTACGGCTATTCGATAACTGAAGAAACCATAGAATCTTGCATCTCTAATTTGAATTTTAAGTTTATTAGAAAAGAAGAAAAAATCCTTTATGAGGAGGGAGGGAAACTTCATTTTTATGAGGAATTCTTAGGCGTTTTGAAAAACAGAAAATTTAGAGAGTTTCTATTAGATTCAATTAGTTATTCTATCTATGCTTTTAATAAATCTTATAGGGAAGAAAACTATAAAAAAGGACTAATTCTCTATAATAAATACAGCCGTAAGGATGTATGTAGATTGCTTAATTGGGAAAAAGATATTAGTAGCACGATATATGGTTACAGAACAAAGAATGGTGTCACTCCGTGTTTTGTTACTTATCATAAATCAGACTCAATAGATAACACTATTAATTATAACGATCATTTTATTGACCAATCTACATTTGCGTGGGAGTCAAGATCAAATAGGAAAATTGGGAGTAAAGAAATTAGGGAAGTGAGGAACTCCAGCCGCATTTTACTATTTGTAAAAAAGGAAGATGGGGAAGGAACAGATTTTTATTTTATGGGAGATGTTTCAATAGTTCCGAATTCAATTCAACAAAGTACTATGAAGGATTCTAATCTACCGGTTGTTCATTTTAAATTTAACCTTGAACAACCTGTTGTTGATAGCCTATATCAATATATAACGACCGACAAAATAAAAACATTTGACGAAGAGTCTCCCTCCGAAAACAAGGAAAGAAAAGCTACTATTGACCCAATGTTAAAAGAAGAATTGAATAACCCAATTCCGTTATATGATTTTTATGCAGCAGCAGGGTCGTTTAGTGAAATGCAATTAGAAAAAGATTTTTCCTTAATAGAAGGCCCAGAAAATATGAATTCTAATATCGATTATTTTGCGTGTAAAATAGTCGGTGAATCAATGAATAGAGTTATTCCAAATGGCTCAATCTGTTTATTTAAGGCATATACTGGAGGAAGCCGTAACGGGAAAATTGTTTTGGTAGAAAATATGGATATTCAAGACGAAGATTTTAATTCCTCTTTTACCATCAAGACCTATTCAAGTGAAAAAGTAGTTTCGGAGGAAGGTTGGAAACACTCTTCAATTGTCTTAAGACCTAATTCATTTGATGATTCTTATAAAGAAATCAAAATAAATGAAGAAAACTCAGCTGGTATGAGGGTTGTAGGGGAGTTTGTTAAAGTTTTAGCTTAGGTATATTCGTAAGTCAATTAATACCATTTTTCATGGACTTCTTTAAATCTTTTATTGTGAAGTAAAACAGCCTCAATCGCAGGATAATAATTCGGGTTATCAGGTAGTAAGATCTTTTTACCTTTTCTTTCTTCCAATCCTGAAATAATATTATCCGGAATATCCAGGTATTTTGAAATCTTTATCTTATAATATTCATCAATGGTTAACATAAAATTGTCAAACATCCAATGATGTGATTTACAAAGCGAAAGCCCGTTTCTGGGATCATCGTTTTTATAATCACTCCATGGAATAATATGTGCTGCATCAACCAGTGAATTACCATTAGGAGTTATTATTCTATCACCACAAATCGCACATTTATCATTAAAATTATTACGTATAACTCTTGAGAAACCTTTGCTTCGTATGGGTTTATGTACGGTGCTGAATTTTAATGGATTATCATTATGATCTAAATAAAAGGGATCGGAGACCATACCTAAGAGAGAGTTGGAGTATGAATAACTCTTAGTAATGAGTTCTTGAGTTTTAGTAAGTCGTATAGCAATTTCATCTGAAAAATAGTTCTCAAAAAGGAGAAACCGTAGCTTTTTATTTTCTGAAGGGTCAGACATTATTTGAAACATATTCTGATCTATTTCAAATGATTCAACTCTTTTTAAAAGCGCTCCAAGAGACGGTGAATAAGTGAATTCATTTTCGCCCTGCTTATATATAAGTTTCCAGAAAGGCTCACTTTTCATGTGATAAAGAGGAAGAGCGATTGAGGTTTCTCTTTTTTCATCAAAAAGGTTTTCCCAGTAATCGAAAAAAGTTTCTCCTATAGAATCACTGAATTGAAAATGGCTTGAAATAATCCAACCATTTTCAATTCCATCCATAATAGATAGCAACAGAAGAGGTTTATGAGGAGCGCCAGTCTTAGTTCTTTCATCCCAAATATTAGGATTGATATCCCGATTTAGGCTTATTAAAGAATCTATGATCTGTGATGAATTCATAATTTATTTAACCACCAAAACAACCTTCCCAATATTCCTACGCTCCTCGATGTAGCGATGGGCTTCGCCGGCTTCTTCGAGGGTGAAAGTTTTGTCTACATGCGGTCGAACCCAGCCGGTTTCTACGCCATCCAGAATAGCTTTCATCCATAAAGCGGCTTTATCGGATTCATGCCATAAGTGGCCGAGGTTTACGCCATACACACCACGGTTTTTATCTAGCAGAGAAAGTGGTTTAAAGGTGGGCATTTTCAGCACCGTTTTTATGAGTTCATACTTGGCTCTCAATCCACCTGAGGAATTTATACTGGCCACAGAAATTCCAAACATTCCCAACCGACCGGTAGCACGTAGTGCTCTGTAGCTTTTCTTCCATTCGTCGCCGCCTAACGGGTCGGTGATCAGTTCCACTCCACGTTTACCGGTGAGTTTCATGAGTTCGTCGTACCAATCCTTGTTTCTGTAATCGATGGGGTGATCCAACCCGCGTTCTTTCAGGAATCCGTGTTTACGTTCGCTGGCTGTTCCGTAGGTTGTGGCGCCAATGTGTTTGGCAATATCCAGTTGAGCTAAGCCAACTCCACCGCCCGCATTGTGAATTAGAACGGATTCTTCTTTTTGGAGTCCGCCCATGGCAACCAACAACGCCCACGCCGTCAAATAAGTAACCGGAATGGAAGCCGCTTCTTCAAAAGAAAGCGATGCCGGTTTTTCATACACTTGTTTTTCTTTCAACACTACTTGTTCCGCCTGGCCTTTGAATCGGCATAAACCGATCACTTCTTTGCCGATCCAGCTTTTATCAATTTCCGAGCCAACTTCTGTAACGATTCCCGAGACTTCATAGCCCATCACACACGGCGTTTTTGGTCCGTCGGGATATTGCCCCTTTCGGGCGAGGATATCTGCGAAGTTTAATCCCGATGCTTTTACCTGAATGAGGAGTTCGTCTTTGTTTGGAGTCAGATCAGGCACTTCCTGAACCTGCAGGACATCATAACTTCCGGTTTTGGTATAAACGAGTTGGCGCATATCAAATGAATTTTGAGTTCATTTTATTATAGCCACAAAAGCACAGAAAACGAAAGGGATAAACCACGGAAAGTGAATCACAGAGGACACAGAGGGTTTGGGAATAGTTTTAACCACGGGGCGCGTGGGTTTTGGAGGTAAGAAGCTTAATTATTCTCTGCGGTTATATGTTTTGACCTCTTCTGTCTTCTCCTTGGATAAGGAGAAGGACTCGTTGATGAAATGTTGAATATGATTCGGAATTCCCCTCCTTATGAAGGAGGGGCGAGCTGGCCAGGAAGGAGAATGTGAGTAGAATTCGGGGAGGTCGGTGAAGGCAAGGCTAATAATTTCAGCCACTTTCTTATTTATTAAGATTTGGTTTAATTATTATATGAATATCAAAAATCCTCGACTAACATTAGATCAAAGAAGAGAGCTTAGGAGAAATCAGACTAAAGCAGAAGAAATTTTATGGAAAGAAGTTAGAGCTCGAAAACTTGGTGTAAAGTTTAGAAGACAATATGGAATAGGGCCATATATTTTAGACTTCTATGCACCGAGTATAAAATTAGCCATAGAAGTAGATGGTAGAATTCATTTAAAAAAAGAAGTTCAGATCAAAGATAGAAATAGAGATGCTTTTCTAAATAGAAATGAAATTCATGTTCTAAGGATAGAAAATGAGGAAATAGAAAACGAACTAGATAAGGTTTTATCTAAGATAAAAATAGAACTAAAATTACTAGACAGTAAATAATACAGGACCTCTTCTGTCTTCTCCTGCACCAGGAGAAGGACTCGTTGATGAAATGTTGAATATGATTCGGAATTCCCCTCCTTTATGAAGGAGGGGCGAACTGGTCAGAAAGAAGAATGTGAGTAGAATTCGGGGAGGTCGGTGAAGGGAAAGGTCATTTAAACCACAGAGGACACAGAGGGTTTGGTAGTTCTCGGTGTTGAAAAGAAACCCATCCCTGTCCCTTCCCTTCGTTGAGGGAAGGGGACTTTAATATTATATCTGATCTGGTTTAAGCGTCTCCCTCCCTAAAGTTAGAGAGGGAACAAGGGTGGGTTAGAAAAGGCCGGGAATTGGATTAACCACGGAGAGCACGGAGGGTTTGGAGGAAAGTATTTTGTCTCTGTGGCCTCTGTGGTTATCGTATATAAGCTGTTGAGTTCGGTTCGGAACTCCCGTCCAGTTGTAGTGGTTAATGAAACATTAGAATTGAAGGGAAAGCTTTAAAGTCTTGAAGCTTTTTAACATTAGGTAAATCTCACTACTATATCATAGCATAAAGGGGTAAACTTATACGATTAAGGTACAATTAAAGAGTAAGGTTAAAAATGGGACAACAACAAATCCTGTTGATTTTAGTGGTAACTGTGATTGCCGGAGTAGCAACAGTGGTGGCAATTAACACAATGTCCAGTACATTACAGCAAAACAATATTGACGCTGTTCGGGTTGATCTGTCCGTAATAGCGGCGCAGATGCAGGCGTATTATCAAAAACCAAGAGGCATGGGCGGAGGAAGTAAATCTTTTGTAGGCGTAACATTCGATAAGATTGCGTTTCAAACAGACTCAATAGATGCTACCGGAATGATCGCACGAAATGGTAATGCAATATTTAACATCGAATCAGCGACTAATTCAATGGTCGTATTAACAGCGCAACCGTCAACAGGACCGGTCATGGCTTTTGACAACCTCTCTAATTCAGAGATTACCCAACGGGCAGAAGTTACCCTTTCAGGTGTTGTAATGCGGTATCAGGTCGAATAAAAGTAATAAACCACAGAGCACAGAGCACAGAGGATTTGAGGGGAGCAAGGGGAGCAGAGAATTGATACGAAGATTCTAAATCTCCCTTCGAAGGAGGATTTTTAAAACCCCGTACATAAGCTAGCAAGGGCTTCAGCCCTGCGTTTGTATGTTTAATCTCATTAATAGGTAACCGGTCGGACTAAAGTCCTCTCTGGTGAACTTGATACTGAATGTTGGTTGAGCATCAGATTTAGTCAGGTACATCAGCCAGGGATTTATCCCGCAGCGGGTTAAGAATTGATCGGATAAATAAACCACGGAGTACACAAAGGTTGTGAGATGAAGAAGGTTAATTATTCTCTGTGTTCTTTGTGGTTAGGTCAAGTTCTTGAAACAAATTATTTAAAACGGAAGATCGTCATCCATATCATCAAAGTCTTTATCGAGCGTAAATCCTTCGGTGCTGGGCGGTGGTGGAGTTTGTTCTTGTTGTGATGCCGAACCCTGTTCAACTTTCCATGCTTTTACATCAGTATACCAATTGCCTTTATATTCTCGGCTTTGGATGTCAATAGAAACGGTTACTTCTGCATTCTGCTGAACGGCTTGTGTATCGATATTTTCACCCCATTGAGTAATGCATATTTTACGGGGATATTTGCCGGGAATTTCAAGAATAAAATCTCGCTTTCTCCAGGTTCCGTTTTTTCCTTGGCCAGATTGTTCTTCTAAAATTTGTATAACTCTTCCCTGTAATTGCAGATCCATTTTGATGTAAACTGAAGTTTATAATTTTCTGTTTGAGAAGATAAATGTTTAAATAATGGAAGGCGAACAATGATTAATTATATTAAAAAAGAGTTAGTACGCGTCCAAAAGAACATCCTCGGTTTCTTTAGCGAATAGAATTTCGAAACAAGTACCGTCCTGAGATGAAATGGACAGATCAGCGTCAATTTGTTGGCTTAGATTATGAATAAGGGTCATTCCCAATGAAGCTGATGAGTCATAATCTTCTGAAAGTCCGATGCCGTTGTCCGAGATACTTATAAGAATAGTATTACCGGGTTTTATTTTTACTGTAATTTTAACAGTCCCGGGTTCATTATTTGGAAAAGCATGCTTGAAGCAGTTTGTTATAACTTCATTAACAAAAAGAGCGGCAGGGATAGCCTGGTTGATATTCAGCTGAACGTCGTCATATTCTTCAACTAACGAGATATTTGAGTTTTCCTGATAAAGAGACTGTGATATAGTTTCGATAAGACTGGTTAAATATTCGCCAAACGGAATTTCCAAAAATGATTCTGATTGGTATAGTTTCTCATGAATCATTGCGATGGTTTTGATACGCAATTGGCTTTCATTGAGAAGTGAGCGGGCAACTTCGTCATTGGTTTTATACTTCTGTAGTTCCATTAAGCCGGAAACAACAGCCATATTATTTTTAACCCGATGATGGATTTCAGCAAGCAGAATATTTTTTTCTTTTACGGAGCTTTCCAACTCTGTTCGGTTGATCACAGACTCAGTTATATCCATAATAGAGGCCATAATTGCTTCCTTACCATTTATTGTTACAATGCTTCCGTAAACATCACAGTAAACAATGCCTCCGTTTTTATGATGCATTCTGCATTGATAATGAACATGGTCAATAAGACCCTTTTTTCGGTCTTCAATACTTTGTTTTACTTCTCCTATGTCGTCTTTATGGGTGATCTTAAAAAGGTCTTCAGCTTTAGTAAGTTCGTCTTTTTCATAACCTATTATCTCACAATAACGCGGATTTATATATACGATGTCACCATTCTGAATCAATACAAAGCCTGTAAAAGACTTCTCGGTGAGTAATCGAAAACGCTCTTCTTGCTCTTCTAACGACTTTTGTACAGACATGCGCTGCGTAACATCTAAGGCTGTGCCAAATAATAGCCGCTCTCCGCTAACATCTATTATTGAAGGATAAAAATGAATGAAAAGCTCTTTTCCGTTTTTGTCGTATGCCCGGCAAAGTTGGTCGGAGGAATCGAGCTCACCAGAGTTAAATTTCTCCATTTTTTCAAAGATTATATTCCGATCACTTTCATGAAGGAATTCTAAGTTTATCTCTTTACCTATCAAATCTGACGGCCGGCCCCTAAACATCTCCGCATATTTTCTGTTTACATAAATGTATTCCCCTTTTGAAATAATGAAAATTCCAACAGGCGAGTGCTCTGTGAGCTTTCGAAAACGTTCTTCTGAAAGGTTGAGTGCACGTCGGGCTGCCACTTTTCCGGTTACGTCCTGTATGGTGCCCTGAACAACGATGCCATTTACCGGGTGATCGTAAACTTTGGTTGATGCAGTAACCCAGCGTTGTGCACCATTTTTATGAACAATTTCGATGACAGCGACATCATCAAGGTCATTTTTAATACGGGCTTTAAGCCGTTTATATAAACCGGGCAACGAATTTTTTGGAAAAAACGGAGCATATTTTTTGTTGATGATCTCGTTAGGCTTATATCCGGTTATTTTTTCAATATTGGAGCTTATGTAAGTGAAAACTCCTTCAGCAGTCATGGTAAATAAGCTATCATGAATATTCTCAATAAGTGTTTCAAACTCTTTGTTTTTATCATCTAGCTTTTGTTGAGTTTTTTGGCGTTCATAAAATTCTGACTTCCATAACTGGGTTTGTCTTTTTACTTCTTTACGAAGCATTATAAGCCAAAGAGAAACTGCAATTGAAATAAGCAAAAGCCCAATAAAAAAGTACTTTAGAAAAGGGAAGTAGGGCTCTAATAAAGTATGTTCCGGTTGAATTAAAAAATCCTTCAGATCCAGATCTGAAGAAACCAAGCCAGCTTCGGTGTAATAGTCAGCTATTTTGTACCATCTTTCCGGGTTCATATAGCCATAGGGCACCACCTCAGGTATTGCCACTTTCCATGTTCTTTCAGCTTCTGTAGTTAAAACTTCTTTCGTCATTCCTCTATCAACTACACCGGGTAATTCTGAAATATATTCTACAATTTCATCTTGATTATTTCGAGCATATTCCCAACCCAGCTTTGTTGCTCTTCGAAATTTTTGAACGATCTCGGGATTACTCTTCAGAAAAGATGCACTTGTAAATAAGACGTCTCCATAGAAATCCACTCCATACATGGAGGGGAAAATCACGTCCAGCTCTAGTCCGTCGTTTTGCATTTTGGGAATGTCTACGGTGTAGTAAGCATGAATTGCGTCAATACTGTCGTTACTTACAAATTCTTCAAAACTATACTCTCCCTGATAAATATTAAGGTCTTCAACAAAAATTCCTTCTTTAATAAAGATTGCTTTAAGCTCGCTCAACCCGATTAGAGAATTTACCATTATTACGGAATTGGCCAGTTTTGACAGCGAGTTGGTATGAGAAGGATTTTTTATCGCTATGGCAGCAGGAGAAGATTGGAAAAAAGCATCAAGCGCAACAACCGGGTCTCCATTCGCATAATTAACAAGCAACTCAGAATCAAAAATCCCAAAATCGGCATCTCCTGATAAGACTTTATCTACCGATTTTGAGGAAGGACTGCCTTCATTAATTTGAACATGTAATCCTTCCTCAGCATAAAAACCTTTTAAGTTCGCGGCATAATATCCGGCAAACTGAAATTGGTGGTACCATTTTAACTGTAGTACGACGGTCTCTTCTTGTTGAGCAGACGAACCGGTTTCCTGAGCTATAATTTGCAAGCTGAAACAGGAAAAAATAAAAGCTGAAAAAAGAAATTTTGAATAAGAAGCCAACGTCATATTACTCCTTTAGTGCACAAGAATTAATTATTCATTACTAAAAACAGCAACAGCAAAGCAGTATAAAAACAAATATATGCCTGCTTTTTCTTTATAACCCGCAAGTGAAAATTTTAAATAACGGGCAAGATCCTATCAAAGACCTTTCTGAACCCAGATCGTGCTTTTAACGGCCTTATTATCAATAAAAGTAGAATAAAAAGCGAATGGTATTAAAAAAATAATCTGTAGCAATGGTCTGTAAGGCTCCGAAATGGTATTATAGACCAAATTAATACCATGGCTTTAAGATTACTATTAACCGGCATCCTCTTACTATTTTCTCTGTTTGAATTGTGGGCACAACCTTTGTTCAAGAAGACCCGCTATTCTACAGATCAGGGTTTGTCTCACAATACTGTTTTGGGAATAACCATGGATGAACGGGGCTTTCTGTGGATAGCTACTCTGGATGGTTTAAACAGATTTGATGGTCTTCAAATGAAAGTTTACCGCCCGGATGAGAAAGATTCATTGTCTTTGTCGGATGGATTTATACACGGCATTCATCAACATGAAAGCGGAAACCTATGGATAAGTACGCGGGATGGTGGAATCAATATTTTTGAACCGGTAACAGAAACATTTAAAGGCTTTAAACCAGATGGGGCAAACCTTCCGGACAGACAGATCAGTCTGCTTTATGAGGACAGCAAAGCCAACTATTGGGTAGCTTTTTTTGGACACAGTACAGGGATACTAGATACGGAAGCGAGTATCTACTATCCGGCAAATATTGTTGATGTTGAAACAGAAAGAAGAAGAACGTCCGTGAATTCATTTTTAGAATTTGCAAACGGCAGCATGCTAATGTCTACTTTAGATGGGTTATTTTTCTTACCAAAAGAAGAGGTCAGGAAGTTTATAGAAGACCCCACTTCAGATCAGGCTATTTATGCGATCCCAATTGAATTCTCTGATTCAAATCCATTTCCCAATACAGTAAATATGAAAGTTGATTCAAAAGGGAATCTTTGGGTAAATCATGTTACAACGGGATTGGAATTGATGTCGCCTGAATTTATTCCCCAATTCTTGAAAGAGAGCATAGAAAGTGGAGTGGTAAGAAATACTGCTGATAATTTGGTTGTAGAAAGAGATGGGTTTTTGATATCAGGCTATCTAAGTAACCAGCTTTTGTTTGTAAACCTGGACACCGGTGAGAAAACGATCTCAAAACTAGACCCGGGAATAAATTTGCAGGGTGCTACATATCTTTATGAAGATCCGAAGGAGGAACTTTGGGTGTTTACCTGGGGTGGCGGATTCTATAAGCTGGAACAAAAGAAAGGAATAACTCTCATTAACAGCCTGACTAACCCCGACGAACTAGAATCAGATTTTATGCTTGGTTTTGAGGAAGATGAGAGAGGCTTTTGGATAGGAACCGGAGCGGAAGTTTCGTTTTTTGAAAAGAGTTCAGGAAAAATACATGCTCTTAATGACAAACTAATAAATACAAAAGTGAGAGGAGCTTGGGGACTGGAAAAAGAAGCCCTCGGTCTTTGGATCGTGACTGTAGAAAGAGGGTTGGTTTTCATTAGCACGAACGAGCTTCAAAAGAATTCAAGGGTTGTAGCTCGGCGATTTACAAGTGATAATAGTTTCATCAAAAGTAAAAACTTACATACTGTTCTGCGAGATTCCAGAGGCTGGCTTTGGCTGGGTTATGAAGGTGATGGCATACAGATTATAAAAAATCCGAACGAATTAATTGCCGGGAATCCGTTAAATATAGAGGAACTGACGTCTATAAAAAGTGATGAAGATCTAAGTATTTCATCAGATCATATTCGGGTATTTTACGAAGACAGGGTAGGAAATATTTGGATAGCCACCAACGACAAAGGGTTTGATAAAATTACGATCCAGGACAATGAAATTGAATCCATAAGGAATTTCAGTTCCGATCCTGATAATGAAAGCTCGATTCCGCATAATGACGCCAGAAGTATTTTTCAGCAATCAGATACAACTTTTTGGTTCGCTACATACGGTGGGGGAATAGCACAATGGAATTCGGTTACAGACAAGATAAAAAGGTACACGACGAAGGAAGGCCTTCCGAATAACAGTACCTATAGTATTTTAGGAGAGAAGGATTCTAGGTTTATTTGGACTAGTACAAACTCCGGGCTGGCGAGGCTGGATACAGAAACAGAATTATTTGAAGTTTTTACAGAAGAGGATGGTTTACAAAATAATGAGTTCAACACCGGGGCTTACCTACCTTTAAAAGATGGAAGATTGTTATTTGGTGGTATTAATGGTTTTAACATTATAGATCCTGAACAACTCAAAAAGAACGATCGAATTCCTCCGGTGTATATTACAAGAATAAATCTTTTTGATGAGCCGCTATCAACGGACACTTCTGCCACAGCTCTGAAGAATATTAAATTACCCTACGATCAAAACTTTCTTTCTTTTGATTTTGCATCACTGGATTTCGAAAACCCGTCTCAGAATCAATTTGCGTATAAAATGGAAGGAGTTGATGCCGATTGGGTGTATTCTGGAAACCGGAATTTTGCGGGTTATCCAAACCTGACCCCGGGCGAGTATACTTTTATGGTAAAAGCATCAAATAACGACGGGCTTTGGAATGAAGAAGGAACGAGTTTAAATATAACAATTGCTCCTCCGTGGTGGCAAACGGCCTGGTTCCGGTTTTTAGCGGCGCTCGTTGTATTAACAGGTGTTATTCTGTCAGTACGCTATTTTTCGCAAAAGAAACTCCGAGAGCAGATCAGAAAAATGGAGATAGAGAATAAGCTCAGGAATGAAAGAGAAAGGATATCAAGAGATCTGCACGATCATGTTGGTTCACAACTTGCCAACATTATGTCGGGTTTAGCTTTAGCAGATAAATACAATCAAATTGATAATAAAGAGAAGTCATCTTCTTTGATGAGTTCACTGAAAGGGGACGCCGAAGTTACCATTAAACAATTGAGGGAAACAATTTGGGCTTTGAATCAGAGCGAACTTGATCTGGAGACCTTCAAAGACCATATTCAAAACTACTTTAAGAGCCAGACTGCTTTTGCAGAGTCTATGGCATTCAATTATGAAATTTCAGGGAATCAGAAAACAAAGCTTTCATCTACACAGGCGTTGAATCTTTTTAGGATCATTCAGGAAGCATCTCAAAACACATTGAAATATGCCGAAGCTGAAAATATTGATATTAAGTTATGCCAGGAAAAAGAAATACTGTCCGTTATAATTAAAGATGATGGCTCGTTTAAAGGGAGTAAGAGCTCTTTTAATGGAGGATATGGTTTCGGTAATATGAAAAAAAGAGCACAGGAATTAGGAGGAGAGATTTCAGTAGAAACGGATAATGGAACAGAGATCTTTGTAAAAGTTCCTTTATAATAAATACCAAATTCGGGGTATAGCTAATAACTCTTTTAACTATGATATTTCTGAAAAATACAGACTATGGAAGGTAAAGAACTGGGTGAGAAAATTAGGGTAGCCATTGTTGAAGACCATGATATTTTTCGGAAAAGACTGAAAGAGCTTTTGGGTTTTTATAATGAGTTGGAGTTAGTTTTTACGGCTGATTCAGGAGAAATGTGTTTAAAATACCTGAATGAGTCGGAACAAGACAAAATCCCAAATGTAATTCTGATGGATATTGAATTACCAGGAATTTCGGGAATAGAGGCGACTTTTCAGCTCAAAGAGAAATATGCCGACATTGATATTATCATGTTTACGGTTTTTGAAGATGACGAACGTTTATTTGAATCTATTCAGGTAGGCGCTACAGGATATTTGCTCAAAGACACCGCGATAGATGAAGTAGTTTCATCATTGAAGGAAGTGAGAGAGGGAGGCTCGCCAATCACGCCTTCAATAGCTAGAAAGTTGATCGGAATGGTTTCGAAGCCTGTCGATGAGAGCACTTCAAACTCTGACAATGATTTGGTTCCTTTTGACTTGAGTCCGGCTGAAATAAGAATTCTGGAACAGGTAATAGATGGAAAAACAAATAAAGAAATCGCGGAGGAGGTATTTTTGAGCCCCTGGACAGTAAAAACTCACATCAAGAATATCTACAAGAAGATGCATGTTAATTCACGGGCAGCTGCGGTAAGGTTGGCGCTGAAAAGAGACATCGTATAAAACTACTGGTCTATAATACCCCATTCGGGCGATTTATTAGCAACTGATTAATAGTGAAATTTATAACACAGCAATTTGGCTAAGCTGTTTACTACTAATTAATCAGAATCAAGATGAAGAAATTAACGATACTATTTATAGGGGTACTGTATTTTTCCTCGCCACTTTTTGCACAGTCAAAAACAGTTAACGACTGGATCGAATCACAATATATAAATGCTTCACATAAGGCTTTTATCTATCAAGTGTCACCACAAACAAGAATGCTTGATCATGAAGTGTTAATTGCCGGGATTGAAGAAAAGAATGCTTTTTTAAATGAATTCAATCAACTTAAAAGAAAGGGGGCTTTTGTAAATAATCCCGACACGACGTGGAGATTTGAAGAGCATAAAACGCCGCAAGATTCTATGTATCGCCCTTCATCTTATGGACAGCTTTGGTATGAAGGTGATGTTGCTTCAGGAGATTACTTATACAGTAATGAATCGTATAAATGGCATCCTGATAGTTTGAGGCTTTTTCCGGATAGGCACAACTATAGTAATGTAAAAGATGTCGGGAATGATACATCAGAGACGGTGTATTACAGAAATTGGGAGACAGAGCCATATTACGGAAGCCGAACAGCGTATATCCAAGAGCCTGCTGATGGTGCTGACTACGAAAGTTTTTCCGAGTATTATGACCAAACAAACGGATGGTTTAAATATTCTCGAACATTGAGTTATAAAAATGAAATGGGTTGGGATACATTAAGAATTCAAGAGAAATACGACACGAATTCTATGGAATACTATCTTGAATCAGTGCAGAGAAACATTTCAAATGAGAATTATCAGCTGAGTTCATACAAATACTTCAATCAGGACTCTTTGATGACCATACAAAACTGGAGTTATGACTATGTACAATTTGGCGAAGGTGGGAGATACATTTATCAGGTTTATAAAAACTGGAACAGCAACAAACAAGCGTTAGAAGGAAGAGATAGTGTTCATTTCGTCTATGAAAATGAATTTATAGAAGGGCGACAGTTTGAGTGGAGAGATACCGTTTGGGCTGCTCAAGGTTTGTATCGGACTTTTCAAAATCCTAATGATGAAACTGTAGTAGATAGCATAATATATTACAGCGTCTATTCTGACAGCCTGGATCAAAACGGAGCTCCAGCAATTGATGAACCGATCATTCGTACCGAATTTGAATACGACATCAATGGGAATCAAATAGAAGTAAGAACATATAGTCTTATTGAGGGAATATTAAGCCTGACGAGCAGAACTGTAAGAACCTGGGAATTAATAGGAGAATATTATGCAGTTGTTCGGCAGGATACATACTCCAGAGATTTTAATACTGGTGAACTTTATAAATCCGGATTCTTTGAGCGCTTTTATAATGAAGAGGGTTCAAATACAGGCGATCGAAATTTTAACCTTAACGCTGCAGGAGATACGACCTATGGTAGAGGGAATGAATCGCTTACTCTTGAGGATGGAACCAGGGTTTATGTTACTCTACAATGGGATTTTAATTTAAAAGAACTGGTTCCACAGTACTACAGGGCATACCCAAGATCTTTTTTTGGCGAAGGCGGGTATTTGAATCAAAGCACTTATGTTGATCTGATCACAAACAGCGGAACCAGAAGCATAAACGTAGGTGGGAACTATCCAGGAGTGTTTAATGACGGACCTATTCCTATTTCCTTAGGAGATACAGTTTCGCTTTTTGTAAGCGCAATAAATATGGATCTGTCAAAAGCGGATGTAGCAATAACTAATATGCCAACAACAGCAACGTTTGATTCTGAAAGCAAAAAGTTTTGGTGGGTAGTAGATGAAGAAAAACCCGGACCGATGACATATACTGCAACAAATAAAAACGGGAGCTCAGAAGTGGTAGTATATTTTGTGAATACAGATGCCGAGGACGGAGGAAATACAGTCAGCAATGAAAGTGCTAACTTCAATCCAAAGGAATTCACTCTTGCTCAAAACTATCCAAACCCATTTAATCCAAGTACAAATATTAGTTTCAATTTGCCTCAAGCATCTGATGTGAGTTTGAAAGTGTATAATATGCTTGGACAAGAGGTTGCAACACTGATAAACGAACGAATGGCAGCCGGGGCACAAATCGTGACTTTTGATGCAAGTAATTTATCAAGCGGAATGTATATCTACAGAATACAAGCAGGCGAGTTCAGTAGAACAAAAAAGATGATGTTGATCAAGTAAGAGTTTAAAATTTGAGGGGTAAAAGGTTAAAAGGATCAGGTTTAAATATCTGGTCCTTTTTTATTTCATGCGATTAAACTTTAATCCTGATATAACCCAATTTGGAAGGTTTTTTTTAGGGTCTCTTTTGGTCATGTCAATAAACCAACCCAGCTTTTTCATGATGGGGACTTTATGCGTTTCTACAAACTCGATCAATGTGCCATCGGGGTCTTCAATGTAGGTAAATCTTCCGGCCGCTTCTCCCATATCAAAACTCTCGGCACTATCAACGGTAAAAGGAAAGCCTTTTGCAACACACTCTCTTTTGAGGGCATCCATGCCTTGTACATCAAAACAAAGATGGATAAAGCCCAAGTCGCCCCAATATCGGTCTTCAAATATTTTTTTAGGGTTACGACGTCCATCTTCACTTTGAATGAGTTCGATCTCAGTTGGACCAAACATTTTACTGAAGCCACCTTTTCTGGGTTTAGAATGTCTGAGTAAGACTCTTCGAAACTTAGTTTGTCCGGATGGGAGGCCATTCATGTCTTCAAAGATGTCCGTTTTGTCGTAGACAACTTCATCATAACCAAGAATATCAGAATACAATGTTCTCGCTTTATCAATGTCAGAAGAGCCAATGATCGCTCCTGAAACACCACCGGTAAGTCGGCGTTCCTTCGTTTTGAACCAACCCAATCCTTTTACAACGTTAAAAATATTTCCGTTTAGGTCTTCAACAAAAAAATTAAGATCTCCCGAGGGGTTTTCTTTTAATGGCGTAAGAACTTTCAGGCCGGCTGCAGTAAATTGTTCATATGATTTAGCCACATCATAAGATTTGATCTTACAGCAGTTTATACCAAGATCACCCATCTGCAATTCAAAATCGGCCGCGACGGGTTCACGGCTTGTGTATTGCCAAATTTCAAATCCACCCCCACCGCGCATACTTAAAGTAAGAATTGCGGTTCTGTCATGAGGTTTTCCTCCGGTGTAAGGTAACATCAGGTCTGCTGTAGCAGAATCTTCAAATACTTTGATGTCCATTCCAAAATAATTCTTATACCATTCGGTGGCTTCATGAACATCAGGGTTTCCGATTCCAATTTGTTGTATGCCTGCAATTACTTTTTCCATATCTATCGGTAGAAATACTGTTATTTTAGCTAGAAACTACGAAGAAATTCTTTGAACCCCGAAGTGTTATAATTGGCCATTCCACGACGTTCCATTACAATTTCTCCGGACGGGGATATAACATAAGTGGTAGGCACAACTGAAGAATCATAAGTGCCGGGTTTTCTGCCATTCAGGAAGTAAACCGGAAAAGTATATTCTTTTCTTTCCAAGTAGCTTCGGGCTTTTTGATGATCTTCATCAAGAGAAACCATCACAAACTGAATAGTATCATTTTCAACGGACTCGTAAAGAGCCTGAATATTGGGCATTTCTGCTATGCAAGGCGGACACCAAGTTGCCCAAAAGTTTAAGAATATTGTTTTCCCTTTAAATTCTTCGAGTTCGAAATCATTTCCATCCAAAGTTATAAGAGGGATGTTATAATTAGCTTTTCTGAAGTTATCATTTTTTTGTTCGGTATCAGGGCTCATTAACCCGGTCCAGAGCAAAACGCGCTGAAGGTTTCCGATAACCGGAACATGAAGTCCCGAGAAATAAAGAACACCGACAACTCCCAGAATTGCCCCCCATTCAATAAGTTCGTGGTTAACAGATCGCTTCTTTTTAGGTTTTGTTTCTTGCTTCATAGAAAATTGTATATAAAAAAAGCCCCGATCATTTAAGAACGGGGCTAAAAGGTATAAATTTAAATTTACTTATAAGAGATATTTAGTTCTACTCTTCGGTTTTTAAGTCTTCCATTTGCTGTTTCATTAGTTGTAATGGGTCTGGTTTCTCCATAACCAACAGCGTTAATTCGAGAAGCACTTATGCCACCATTAACCAGATATTGTTTTACAGCTTCTGCGCGCAATCTGGAAAGTTCAAGATTATATTCATTATTCCCGCGGTTATCGGTATGTCCTTCAATACTCAATCTAAGATCTTCATCATCACTCATTATTTTAATAAGTTCATCAAGATCATCTAATGAAGTAGCGTCAATATTAGCTGAGTTGGTAGCAAAAAGAAGGTTTTTAAAGATCACATCCATTTTCAGCTTCACATCAGCGCTCACTTCTGGGCATCCTTTATTTGGTTTTATACCTTTTAATGTTGGGCAATCGTCTTCCTTATCGATAATGCCGTCATTATCAGTATCCGGGCAGCCTCCGAACTCAGCAGTTCCTGAGAATGCAGGGCAAAGATCCACTGAATTTTTGATGCCGTCGCCGTCATCGTCTGGACAACCATCAGTTGTTGCAGAACCTTTTACGTTCGGACACAGGTCATTGCCATCAGGAATTTTATCACCATCTGAATCAGCACAACCTTGAAATTCCAATGAACCGGCAATATTTGGGCAAGCGTCTTCAAAATCTACAATAGAATCACCGTCTGAGTCAGCACAACCTCTGTTTACAGCAGATCCGGGAACCTCAGGACAAAGATCTTTTGAATTTATGATCCCATCGTTATCATTGTCTGGGCAGCCATTGGTGGCAACACTTCCTGGAATTTGTGGGCAAGCATCTTCTTTATCTTTAATACCATCGTTGTCAGAATCTTTAGCTCCTGAGAGGCGGAATTTTAAACCAAATGAAGCAACAAAAAAATCATCATGATTCTGTTCGTCTAAACCTGTGACTCCATCAATGTGGTCATTGAAGGTACGGTTATAAGTTCCCTTTAATTCAAATGAGAGACCTTCAGAAACAGGAATATCAAAGCCAGCGACAATAGGAATGGCAAAAGAAACATTATCATCTATACTTTCTTGTTCCCCAAAGAAATAGGTTAGACTTGCACCAGTTCCAACAAAGGGTTGAATCCAAGAGTCTTCTTTTAGCACAATACCATTAGCGAGATTAAAATGTGCAGTGAAATTATTATTTAAAAAATACTTACTAAAGCGATTAGATCCATAATCCGTATCTAACAATCCATAATTTAAAGCATAATTAAAGTTGAAAGATTTATTTAGGTATTGATGAACTCCGATACCACCGGATACATCTTTAAGAATGTCAAATGCGGTCATTTCATTTCCAAGGTCGCCATCATATTGATGATTCCCCACATTAAATGAAAGCCAGGTTTTGTTTTCGGATGTTTGTGCATTGACCCCAAAAGAAGAGATTCCAATCACAAGAAGGAATAAGAATAGCGTTTTTTTCATTGTATAATTCGTTAGTTGTTTCTTGAATTACACTTAATTTCAGGATTTTAGTTCCTACTTATGGTTTAAACCTTCTAATATTAAAGTAGTTTATAAGAGTAGGAAAGGTATAAAGTTGGTCTTTCAAAATGAGGAGTGCTGAATTAACTCTCTTAAACCAGTACGCATAGGTATTCGGAATGATCTTGTTTTGAACTTTCCTTTCAATAATGTAGCTAGCCTCAAAGTTGTATATGAAGGTCGAGTTACAATTGATGTATAATTATTGACGGAGTAAAAAAACTTCTACAATAGCTTATATAAAGGAAGATATCTCATTAATCGATTTCTTTTTAATATCTGGGACCTCAACACCTTCTGCAGGATAACCAACCACCAAAAGCAAAAAGGGTTTTTCATTTTCAGGTCGGCTCATTACTTCATTTAAGAAACCCATCGGACTTGGAGTGTGAGTAAGGGTTGCCAACCCTGCATTATGCAGCGCAGTGATTAACATTCCGGTTGCAATACCAACCGACTCTTTCACATAGTAATTTTTTTCTTTGTTGCCGGAATCGTCCAGAGCATAACTTTCTGAAAAGATACCGATCAAATAAGGAGCTTCTTCAAGAAAGGGTTTGTGTTCATTGGTTGCAAACTGTTCCAGATCATCCAACCAATCTTGTGGGGCGCGTCTGTGATAAAAATCATGTTCTTCATCTTCAGCTGCGGCGCGCAACTTTTTCTTTATATCCGCGGATTCTACAACGGCAAAATGCCACGGCTGTTTGTTTGCGCCATTAGGAGCGGTGCCTGCTGCTAAAATACAATTCTCTATAACCTCTCTAGGGACGCTCCTGGTTGAAAAATCCCGTACAGTTCTACGTCTTTTAAGATCAGCATAAAAACTTTTTGCCCGATCTTTCATTTCTTCAACAGGATATTCTATATAATCGCTATGTGGTAGAAATTGATATTTTTTCATTTTCGAATATTGATAGGAGTTATTTTAGAGATGGTACGAATTATAGGGATTGGAGAAAGTAAAGATTTTATAACAGAATCTATTTTACAATGCTTCCTTTGGCTAACCACCAAGGCAATGCTTCCACAATTAATCGACCGGCTTTTACAGCAGGGTCGTTACTCGCTAATTCAATAGCTTTTTCTTTAGTGGCTACTGCGTAAAGAGAAAAACCTTTGATCTCACCCCCGTCTCCACCCGGACCGTTTAGAACAATGATTTCTTTTTTGTACAAGTCTGCAAGATAGGCAAGATGTTCACTTTGAATTTTAGAAGCTTCTTCTTCAGATTGGTTACGAACCGGCCCTTCTTTTAAGAAGACAATGAAATACTTTTGCATGGTATAATCAGTTCCTTCCCAATTATACTTAAACGTTTCCGGAGCATCAGTGTTGGTATTAGTATAATCTTGGGCTCTCAATCCTGCAGTAAACAGAATCAAAACAAAAATCAGACTGATATTTTTCATAGCGGATTATTAGTTGTTTGATATTCTGAATAAACGAAATCTCTCCATTCTTTTAATTCAGATAACCGTTCATGATAGCGTTCTCTGAGTGGAAGTTGCTGGAGTGAATTGATCAAAAGATCCGCTTCTGGAAAGGATTCATTGACCACAAGTTGTTCTATCATTTCTTCATAAATATCGAACCAATGTGGGCTTATGGGATCTTTGATAATTAAGGCAGAGGCTTCAGAAAGATAGTTAGTTCTTCTTTCAAGCTCCATGGCTTTTGATGTAACAATCATTTTTGTTGGAGTGCTTAACAGATCAAGTTTATTGGTTGGGGGTAGTATGTTTTTATATCTGGCGGATAAAAAAGCATTCCAATTTATGGAGTCGGAACGTAATTCATATGAATATTTAAAGTTTCGGGCGCTAGTAGATTCAAGCCGGGGTTTTAACTCTGATAATAGTTCTTGAGCTGAAGAAATGTCTCCGATTAGAAAGAGAGCATCGGCTTTTAAAAGCTGGAGAGTCAAAAGACTATCTGAAGAATCAAATGCATATAGTGCAGTTGCATAATTACTTTGAAGCAGTTGTTCTCTCAGCCATTCTCTTTTCACAAGTTTATTATTGGAGTTGAGTTCGTAAAGTTGTTCAATGGTTTTTAAAGCATTTAAAGAATCTGTCTTTGAGAGATGGAAATTGTAGTTATCCCATAACTCTTGCTCCTTGGTAAATGCATGAGGGCATTGCTTTTGAAATAGCGATCGGCGACTGAAGATAAATTCAGAGATTTGCCGATCTACAGAATCAATTTCTACAGTTTCTAAATGGTTATGCCACCCATTAACAAGTTCATCAAAAGAAACAGGATAGGAATTATCAAAGTCGTTCGATGGATACGCTTTTTTGAGCGAAGTAACCGGATAATTCTCGAGAAGATAATTAACAAAAGAACCAGCTGTAGTATAACTGATTGATGAGGCAGAGCTGTAAAATCCCGAATTAGAGAGCGCTTTTTTCATTTCTTGAGAAGAAGGAAAAGTTGCATCTGCTGTAATAATTTGATCTAAAGTGGTTTCGAGAGAAGCGTCTTTTGCAATAGCATCTGCAACGCCTTCGATCATACCAATACTCCAGCTTCCATTAAAGAGAGTATTTCCGAATTGTTTAGATATAACATGGACCAACTCATGTTTTAAAACTCCTTCCAAATGCTGCTTTGCAATATGAAGCTGATCTTGTGACAACCAGATCGGAACATAGCTTGTAAACTTTGCTCCAACTAGTTTTTTCTTTTGCCATGCATTGGAATATATATAGCTTTCTATTTTTCTGTTGGCAGGCCAATCTATTTCCAGAATGTTAACGATCTGCTCAAAATGAAACTCATGGCGAAGCGCCCAAAATTCTACTTCTTTGTCTGTAAAATTTGTCTCTTCAAAGTAGAGATTGAAATGCTCGGTTTGATAGTGTGTAGAAAGTTCCTTTTTAAGGGTTTGGTGAGGAGTTATCACACCCATTTCATCCAGGTTTAAATAACTGAACAGTAAGCAAACCAAGGCTAAAAAAGTGATAATTTTATGCTGAGTAGTCTTTGTCCAATTTGGAAGTATCCATATAAGGATTACCCAGAGCACAGTAATCCAGCGAAAGAAGAGAAGGCTGTCACTTATCCTAAGTGTTTCATCATAAATTGGCCCTGGCCAGGTTCCCCAAACATGATTAAAAAAGTAGACCTGTGGAAGAGTGAAGAATTCGATGATCCAAATCACAAGACTGCAAAAAATTAAAATGGCTATAGAGAAGAAGACCGGCGCCGGGAAATTCATTTTTCTTACTAACCTTCCTATGGATGCGCCAAAAAATATACTTGGAGCGGGAAGTAAAATCCAAAAAGCAAAACCATCAAAAGTTAAACAGCCTGAGAATAGTGCGTTTATAAAAAGAGGTATTGCAATTACATAAATAAAGCCGGTTAAACATACCGTTTCTTTAAAAGGCTGGGTATTTTTCTTTGCCAATACGATTGTGGCATAAAAACAACCAATTATAGACGCAATAAAGGCAGACTCAAAGTGCAGGTCTCTTAACAGAGGGAAAAACAAAAACAACAAACCCAGAAGTAAAGGGAGAAGTATTTTTAAAAGAGTTTTCATTGTTATCCAACCTTAAGTTCTGCAGACCAATAAACCCAGTAAATTAGAACAAATTGTAATGGGAGCCTGATCAGCGTTAGCCAAGTATATAAACCCCACCCTTGTTTTTGATATGCTTTTATAAACATGTCGAGATTTGCAGGAAAAATAGCAATTAGAAGCAGGATCAAACCCCAACCGGCATATATTTTGGAAAAAGAAACCATGATACCAATTCCGCCAAGTACCTCTGCAACCCCACTCCAAAAAACCATGGCGCTATGATTAGGAATATAATTGGGCATAATCTTTATGAAGAAGCCGGGATTCACAAAATGGTAGATACCAATTGAGATGAAAAGGATTCCGATAATAATGGTATGTGTTGAGGGAGCAATAGCCATTAGGTTTGTTATTGATCTTGGATGATAATCATTCAAAAGCATGTACGCTGTAACTTTTTTCAATATCACGAGTCTAACAACTGAGGTCATGAAACATCAACAAAAGAAAACCGTACTGAGACCAGAACAAAATCGGAGTTTAACCATGAGTAGAGCAAACAGATTTAAATTACAAGTAGCAGTATCAATGACATTCACATTTGTGATAATGTTAACTGCAGTGAAAATGGGATGGGCACAATCATCTAACGACGCATATCAAATAAAACAATTTGCAGTAAATAATGGGGTTGAAATAAGTGTTGAAACATCGGGAGGAAGTATTGATGTAATTGGAAAAGACACAGATGAAGTAACCGTTGAAATGTATGTTCGAAAAAGAAACCGATATATACAGGCAAATGATGAAGATCTTGAAGGGTGGGATATAGAAATATCAAAGAGCAATAATAAGGTTACGGCATACGCTAAGAGAGAAAACTCTAGAAACTGGAATTGGAACCGGAATTCGTTGTCCATTTCATTTGTAGTCTACACTCCTAAAAAGTCTACAAGTGAAGTAAGAACGTCAGGAGGCAGTATAGAGTTAGCGAATTTAGAAGGAAAGCAATCAGGAAGAACAAGCGGTGGTTCCATAAGAGCGGAAGCAATTAACGGAGATTTAGATATCAGAACATCCGGAGGTTCAATTACTCTATATGAAATTGCTGGGAAAACGGAAGCCAGAACAAGCGGTGGCAGAATTAAAGCTGAGAATGTAGATGGAGATCTGGATGTTAAAACGTCAGGAGGGAGCATCTCTCTCGAAGGAATTTCGGGAAGCGTTGATGCAAGCACAAGTGGTGGATCAATAAACGCAGATATAACAGCTCCAAGTGAGTTTATTAACCTGCGAACATCCGGAGGTAGCATAACAGTAACTGTTCCGGAAGAAAATGGTTACGATCTTGATCTCGACGGAAACAGAGTAAGAGCAGAGTTAAAAAACTTTACCGGAGAATATGAGAAAGATGAAATCAAAGGAACGGTAAACGGTGGTGGAGTAAAAATAAGAGCTAAAACTTCCGGTGGTTCAATTCGACTTAACTACAGATAAGAGTTTCATATCACACATACTATTGTTAGTTATAAAAGGTGAGGGTGGATAATCCTCACCTTTTTTTATTTACTTCATTTTATAGATAACACCATTTTTCATAACGAAAGTGACGTTTTTAAGCTCGCTTATATTCTCAAGCGGATTGTTATTCACAGCAATAATATCGGCTATTTTTCCGGCTTCAATAGAGCCTAGTTGATCTTCCATACCCAGCAGCTTTGCAGCATTGATAGTAGCTGTTTTAATAGCGTGACTTTCAGACATTCCATAATCGACCATGATCTCGAATTCACGAGCATTTTCACCGTGTTTGCTAACCCCGGAATCTGTTCCGAAAGCAATATTAACCCCACCATTTAAAGCTCTTTTAAATGAGGCTTCAACAACGGGAACTACTGTATTAATTTTATCGATGATAGCAGGTGGGATTTGATCATTTATTGCCAGTTCATCTCTAACAGAAATTCCGGCTAATAAAGTTGGAACGAGCCAGGCGTCATTTTCTAAAAATAATTTTACTGATTCATCGTCCAGATAGGAGCCATGGTCAATAGAATTCACACCCGCCCTTAGAGCCGCGTTAATTCCATCTGCAGCATGAGCATGTGCAGCCACTTTTCTTCCAAGACTGTGTGCTGCATCAACAATGGATTTCATTTCTTCATCGGTAAGTTGTTGGCTTAATCCTGCTGCGGTATTACTTAAAACCCCGCCGGTTGCGGTAATTTTAATAACGCCCGCTCCTTGTTTAACTCTTGCACGAACAGCGCGGCGACAATCATCTGCTCCGTCACAAATGCCAACATTTTTATCTAGTTCAAGGATCTCTACCCTGTATCCATGTGAATCACCATGACCACCTGTAGCAGAAATAGCGCCTCCGGAATAGACGATACGAGGGCCTGTAATTAGCCCTTTAGCTGTTGCTCGTTGTATCGCCCCAATTAATTCAGCATCAGCACCTAGATTCCGTACAGTTGTAAAGCCGGCATGTAAAGTTCTTTTTAAATAAGGAAGAGATTTAAAAGCAAGATCTTGATCATTTAGAGTAGTCCATTCATGAGGATTTGCATCAGGATCGCGCTCTCCGGTAACATGCGTATGCATATCAATAAACCCAGGCATCACAAATTTATTTTTTAGATCGGTTATTTCAACCCCACTAAAACCTAGTTCGGACGAGGTTTTATAACCCGAATATATACTTTCAATAGCGCCGTTACTAATAACGACCGTTTGATTTGAAAGGGGTGCTTCTCCGGGAATAGCAAGCAGGGTGCCGGCGTGTATAATTTGAATTTTATTCTGAGCAGCTAAATTAGCAGATACAGATAAAAAGAGTGAAAAACAGAATAAAGAAAAAAGTAAAATACGTTTCATAATAGAACTATGAGTTTTTAAGAATCACCTAATGTATTGATTGTAAAGCAAAGGGAGAAATAAATAAGGAGGGATGAAATCACTGACTAGAAATTTTTGTTGATAACAATGCCCAAACAAAGAAAGCAAAACATTATATTGAAGGTTCGATTTTAATAACGGAGAATATGTCCAGCAAAGAAACGGCTACAGTTGAAGCAAAAGAGAAAGCTCTTGATAGACCAATAATTATAAAAGGCGCAAGGACTCACAATCTCAAGAATATTGATGTAGAAATTCCCAGAAATAAACTTACAGTTATAACCGGGGTTTCGGGTTCAGGGAAGTCCAGTTTAGCTTTTGATACTATTTACGCGGAAGGTCAACGGAGATATGTAGAAAGCCTTTCCAGCTATGCGAGGCAGTTCTTGGAAAGAATGGATAAACCTGATGTGGATTTTATGCAGGGCATTTCTCCTGCAATGGCGATTCAGCAGAAAACCACATCCAATAATCCCCGTTCAACAGTTGGAACAACTACTGAGATCTATGATTATTTGCGGTTGTTGTTTGCCAGGATTGGAAAAACAATATCTCCTGTTTCCGGGAATCAAGTAAAAAAAGATACTCCAAAAACTGTAATTGAAGAGATATTCAAGGCGATGGAGGAGGGAGATCGTTTTTATGTATTGTACCCCATTCCTCAACATGAAAAAAAGAAGCTTGATGAAGAGCTGAAGGTCTTAAAAGAAAAAGGCTTCACCAGACTTTTAAACATAAATGACGAAACTATTTTAGAGCTTACTGATGATGATGTTAATACAAAGAAAATCAAACAAAAAGATTACAGGGTTCTTGTAGATAGATTAGTTCTAAGAGATGATGAAGCAACAATTACAAGAATTGCAGGATCACTTGAAACAGCTTTTCAAAATGGAAGCGGAAGATTATCCATTAAAAAAAGGAATGGAGAAGAATTTCCTTTCAGTGAACGATTTGAATTAGATGGAATCGAATTTACAGAGCCAACTCCACAAATGTTTTCATTCAATAATCCTTTTGGAGCATGTCCCAAATGTGAAGGCTTTGGTAAAGTATCAGGGATTGATGAAGATTTGGTTATTCCGGATCATGAGAAGACTATTAGAAATGGTGCTATCGCTCCTTTTACCACTCAGAAGTTTAGCACACATTTAAGGGACCTGATAAAAGTAGCATCACAGGAAAAATTTTCAATTGACACCCCGTATTCTGAGTTGTCTAAAGAAGTTAAAAGTATCATCTGGAAAGGAAAAGGTGACTATATCGGGATCTGGAAGTTTTTTGATATGGTCAAAGATCAGGCTTACAAGGTTCATATGCGTGTTCTGTATTCAAGATACAGAGGTTATAGCCGTTGCCCTGAATGTGAAGGCTATAGGGTAAGAAAAGATGCTCAATACGTAAAAGTTGGAGGGATGCATTCCGGAGAAGTGTCAGAGCTCACAATCGGTCATGCCAAAGATTATTTTGAAAGTTTGGAACTAACAGAATTTGAACAAGGTGTGGCAGGGCAAATCTTGTACGAGATCAGAAAAAGATTGAAATATCTTGATGAAGTAGGGCTAGACTACCTTACACTGGATAGGCTCGCAAATACACTTAGTGGAGGGGAATCACAAAGAATTAGTTTAGCAAATGCTCTAGGTAGCTCTTTGATAGGAAGTATGTACGTTTTGGACGAACCGACAATTGGTTTGCACCCCAGAGATAACGACCGGCTGATCAAAATTTTAGAATCACTCAGAGACATCGGAAACACAGTGCTAGTTGTAGAACACGATCCCGAAATGATGAAGGCTGCAGATAATGTAATTGATATCGGGCCGTTTGCTGGTGTACACGGAGGGGAGGTAGTTTTTGAAGGAGATTTCGAAAATTTACTAAAATCGGGTACGCTTACAGGCAAGTATTTGAGTGGAAGAAAAAAGATAGAAGTTCCAAAAAAACGCAGAAAAGGAAATGGCAGATCTATAAAACTGGAAGGAGCAAGCGAACATAATCTAAAAAATGTTGATGTAGAATTCCCCCTTGGAAAAATGGTTGTAGTAACCGGAGTATCAGGCTCAGGAAAATCTACGCTTGTTCATGATACAGTCTATGCCGGTATCCAAAAGCACATTGGATCCTACAACCAGAAAGTAGGCCGTTTTAAGGAGCTTTCAGGCATGGCAAGTGTGCATAACTTGGAAATGGTGGATCAAAGCCCAATCGGCCGCTCATCCAGATCCAATCCGGCAACCTATACCAAAGCTTTTGACGGGATTCGGGATGTATTTGCAAATACCAGACAGGCAAAAATAATGGGATACACTCCGGGGCACTTCTCATTTAACGTTCCGGGAGGAAGATGCGAAAACTGTCAAGGTGAAGGAGTTCAGAAAATTGAAATGCAGTTTATGGCAGATATTGAGCTTAAATGTGAAGTCTGCAATGGAGCTCGATTCAGAAAGGATGTACTAGCTGTAAAATATCGCGGAAAAAGTATCCATGATGTATTGATGATGCCGATTTCGGAAGCAATAGAGTTTTTTGTAGATGAAAAGATCATCATAAACAAGTTACAACCATTGGAGGATGTAGGACTTGGATACTTGAATCTGGGCCAAAGTGCCACCACTCTTTCCGGCGGTGAAGCTCAGCGTGTAAAACTGGCAAGATTCCTGACCAAACAAAGCAGTGAACACACGGTTTACTTTTTCGATGAACCTACAACCGGATTACATTTTGAAGATGTAGCAAAGTTGCTGGAAGCCTTCAATGAACTTGTAAATGCAGGCCATTCTGTAATTATTATTGAACATAATTTGGATGTTATTAAGTGTGCAGATTGGATTATTGATGTTGGCCCGGAAGGGGGGTTTGCTGGCGGACAAATTGTTGCAGAAGGCACCCCTGAAGACATTATAACAGTAAAAGAGAGTTATACAGGGCAATACCTGAAGGAATATTTGTAATTGAAGTTTATTAATAATTGGAACCAATAAATCTCTAGCGAGTTTATTGGTGTAAACAAAAAATTATTATGAACATGATTAAAACAATTACAAAAGCACTATCAATTATATTATTAACTATAGGACTTTCTTCACAAGGAAAGGCTCAATCAATGCCTGAGTTTGGAGTTAAAGGAGGATTGAATTATTCCACATTTAATGACACAGAAGATGTCGAATATAAGACCGGATTCCTGGTTGGAGCGTATGCTAATTTTAAGATTCCGTTGAGCCCTGTTTCTGTACAGCCCGAAATTCTCTTCGCTCAGTACGGAGCTAAAGCAGAAAATGCAGATTTTCAGTTTAATGTGAATTATGTTCAGATTCCGGTTCTGCTTAAATTCGGATTTGAAACTCCCGGAGCACAGCCTAATGTATACTTTGGGCCATATATGAGCTTTAATACCAAAGCAGAAGTAGCTAACAATGATGGCTCATTTAATTTGGAAGACGATGCAAAAGACAATGAGTTTGGTGTTATTGTTGGTGCAGGGATCGATGTATCAAAATTGAGATTAGGTTTAAGATACACTGCGGGTTTAACCAATGTAGCAGAAGATAATTTTAATGATTCGGCAAAAAATGGTGCTATAGCGTTAACTGTTGGTATCGCATTCTAAACAATAAATTCACTATTATGAAGCAGCTTCAGATTACAGAAGCTGCTTTTTTTATGCGATTTATTTTATGAGGAAATATCTACTTACTTTTTTATTGATAATTGTACCATTGCTCTTGTATGCCCAAGAGAACCGCTTCGGGATAAAATCTGGAGTTGCAGTTTCAAGCATGTCACAACAAGAAACAGAAATTGGGAATGTAACCATTGACTGGGGAGTAGTTACTTCCTATCAAACCGGAGTTTTTTATAATAGAAGGTTAAAAAACTCTTTGTTGTCTTTTCAGTTCGAATTGGACTACAAAAAACTAGGCACGGACTTTAGTGTAAATGATATTGATGGAAGAATAGATCCGTCGTCCAAAGCAAATTACGAGTTCGAGCATATTGGTTTTTCTATACTGCCTCGAATCGACCTTTTTCCGGATAAAAAAATAAATCCGAATTTCATGATTGGAGGGATCCTTGAGTTTAATAAAAGTTCGTCTGTAGTTTTTACTACAGATATTCCTGATCCGGACAGGTCTCTGGAAAATTTCTTTTTTGGTGGCGACGCTAAAGAACACACAGAAGACTATTTATTTGGCTTTGCCATGGCAGGAGGGATAGAATTTGCAACAGATCCTGTTATCATAACTCTTGAAGGCAGATACACCTCTTTATTTACCCCGGTATTTAATGAGGGTGTAGAAGAACTTCCTTTAAACGGACAAACTTATATTATTAAAATAATGGAAGACAGCAGGCACAATTATTTGAGTTTTCTAATTGGCTTCAACTTTTATTTTTGATTAGTTAGTACTGAAGGTGTAAACTCCATTAAATTCATCTAAGAGCTTCATGTTTGGCCGATTACTCTCACTAAATTGGAAAATTTTTGTTTCGAACCTCAACAAGTTTCAACTTTTGTTGCTGATCGGGTATATAATGTTTCTTGGCATCATGACAGTAAACCTTGTTGGGACGGCAATAGTTGTAATTCTGCTGGATACAGATCCATGGATGAAAACTCAAATTCCCTGGCTCACACCAGAGATCTATACTTTTCTTTTATTAGTTTTTGCGAACTCGTATTGGGTTATGCACTTTTCATTCACAAACCTGAGGCTTTTAAACATAGCTGAAAACCGAAAACTTTTAGGGTTTGGTTTTCCTTTGAAACGCCTTTCTCGCTATTTGATGATCATTGGCTTTTGTCATCCCGTGAATATCATTTATAATTTTACCTGGCTTGTATTTTTGATGATACAGGTTTCCCATTTTTATCAGGTACTGATTGGAGTTGCAGCTATTATATTTAACTATGTTCTAATCTATTCAATTAAACATCGTTTTATTAAGATAGTAGAAAGAAAGTTTATAGCAGTAGTTGTTGGGTTTTTGTTTTTGATTTTTGGACTTTTTCAGGCGGTATCACTTTTTGCAGAAAATTCTCAGGAAATATTTGTTCAAATTATACCCCGGGTAGAAACGCTGAATACATTTCTTTCATGGAACCCAGGAGGATTGCTGATTCAAGCTGTAAATGTAGAATACGGTTGGATAACGGCGTCTATTATTTTTGGATTTTTAGCTTTATTAATTGGTTTAATTCTTATTGACCATTTTCGAAAAACCTGTGAAGGGCTGATAAATCCAAGTATAAAAAAGGCTGAACAACAAACGAGCAAATTATGGTCTTTTCTCAGACGTGTAATGGGAATAAACGCAGGAAAGTATTATTACTATGTAATGATTCATCCATATAACAAACTCCAGTTGTTAACACTGGCAGTTGTTCCGGTTGTGTATGTTCCTCTTTTATTACAAGTTAAATACAGCGCTGCACAAACAATTTTGATTCCAACAATACTTGCAGGAATTCCAGTAGCGTTGCTGGCTATGGGAATGGCAAATATGTATGGATATGAGAATAGAGAGTTATTAATGCATTTGCAGTTTCCAATTAAATTGGAAAAACAGCTTAAAGAAAGGTTTTTAGGAGTGATTATCTTTCCCTTGTTAGTATTTTATTTAATTACGATTCTTGAATTATTGCTTATTCCTCAAATTGTTGGGGTGTATAAGATATTTGTTGCAAATACATTCTTTTTCCTTTGCTTTATGCTACTCTTTGTATGGAGCTCGTACTATCAATATCAAAAAGCCACATACTCTTCGTTCAGTTATAAACATCCGATAATACCTCAAAAAGTAACGTTTGTGATTTCATTTGTAATTTTTTCTATGGGTTATCTGATTTTTGTTCCGCTTGATAACTTAGAATGGTATAGAATTACTATTATGAGCGTGGTTATTGTAGTAATAGCAGTTTACCTTTGGAGGCACATGAATTTTCTGGTTAATCTGTTTAAAAAACAGATATTGACCCGGTTATGGACAGAATAATAAACTATAAAGCACAAATTAGACATGCTCCCAATTCACCTTGATCTCGGTTTTACTCAGATCTATTTTTACGAAGGAATTTACTTTTTGATCTCCATAATATTGGGTGTTTGGTGGGCAAAAGTACGTGTTGAAAAATATGGTGGGAAGACAGAAAAGTTTGAGGGACTCGTTGTCTGGTCTATAGTTGGGGCGTTAATAGGTGCTCGACTTTCACATTATGTTTTCTGGCAGTCAGATGTGTTTTTTGAAAATCCGGGAGTAATTTTTAGTCCAACAGGAGCTGGAAACAGCATAACAGGAGGTTTAGTAGGCGGAATGCTGGGAGGCTATTTCTATGTAAAAAGAAACAATATGAACTACTGGGAGTATTTTTCACTTCTCTCTCCGGGCGTATTGTTAGGGCAGGCAGTAGGAAGAGTTGGATGCTTTTTAAACGGCGATGCCTATGGAACGGCTACGAGTTCTTTTCTTGGGGTTCAGTTTCCAAGATACGCAACTACCGTTCCGGACTTTGAAACAGAATATCGACTTTCGAGCCCGGCTTGGGAATCTACCGCGGGCCTTCCTGGTCAAACAGAAACGTTAAGTGCGCCGGTTCACCCAACTCAGCTGTATGAAATGTTTGGTGATGTGGTTCTGATTTTGATCATACTCTGGGTGTTCAAGAAGATCTGGGACACTGATAAAAAGTCCCCACTTATTTTCTTTATACATACCGGAGGCTATTCTTTGCTAAGATTTGGATTGGAGTATATCAGGGCAGATAAAGAAGGAATTACCATGTTCGGAATGAGCAATCTCCAGATAGCTTTGCTACTTTATGGCTTATTCACGATTGGTTATGCTACAAAATATTATCTCGATAAACGTTCAAAAACAGGTAGCGCATGAGTTTAGCCGTATCAATTAGAGGTCTTACAAAAAGCTACGATGATAATATCGTTCTTAAAGAATTAGATCTGAGTATCCCAAAAGGATCGATTTTTGGATTAATAGGTCCGAATGGCGCCGGAAAAAGTACGCTGATCGGGGTTCTTACAGGATTGCTTTCTTTTGATGAAGGCTATATCACCATTGATGAAATGAATTTTGTGGACGAAAACGAGGAGAAGATCAAAAAAGAAATCGCCTCTGTTCTTCAACCGCCATTGCTGTTTGAACAATTTACAAGTATTGAGTTCATTGAATATGTTTGCGAGATCTACGAAGTAGAAAAAAAGGGCCTAATTGAAAAAGCATATTCATTAATGGATTTTTTTGAGATTAAAGATTTTGCCAAAACTAAGATTCACAAACTATCTTCCGGGAGCCGCAAAAAACTCGCCTTTGTAACAGCGGTTTTAACCGAACCAAAAGTATTAATGTTGGATGAACCTTTTGAAGCCGTAGATGTAATTTCTATCGACAGAATGAAAACAATTCTTCGGAAACTGAAAGAAAAAGGGGTTACCATGATCATCACAAGTCATATACTTGAGGTGGTAGAGAATTTGTGTGATGACATTGCAATTTTACATCAAGGAAGGATCATCGCTTATTTAGATTCTGTAAGTCGAAAAAGCCTCAAAGAACATTCAACTCTTCATGAAATATTTTCGGAATATGTAAAGGTAGAAGGGAAAGATGATATTGTGGATTGGTTGTAGAATAGTTGTAAGATGTAAAATTTGAGACATAAGATTTAGGAACATGAATCAAGATCGACTTATAGCAGTGGCTATGTTCTCGTTTTCAGGAGGGTTGGTTTGGATTTTGTTTATAATTCTTCTTGGAGAAAGTCCTTTTAGTTGGTTTAATCTGACTGGACTTATTTCTTCAATAATTGCACCGGCAGCAATTACATATTTAATGTCACCAAGGATTTATAAGAAAGAACAAAGCAAAAGAACGAAGGTATTGGCATCATTTTATGGCGTAGGAATTACTTTTTTAAGTTTCTTTTTAGGATCCGCAATATTCTTTGGTTTCGATTTAATTCAAGCAGAAAACGCTTTAACCTTTAAAATGATCCAAGAGCTAATAAGCGTAGTACTAATGGGGTTTTTAATTGCTACTACACTTATGAGCCCAGGATACATATTGGGCGCCTTTACTGGGATTATGTACGTGAAGTATCTTAATAGGAAAGAAGCAGAAATTTAAATACAGATGGTCTGATTCCGCGGGCTCTGCGGCGGAACTCAACTCTCGAATCAGAAATTAATCATGCAAACACTTCAAGACAGTTTTTCTCAATTCTTTGAGCGGGCTCTAAACTCCGCACCGACCATTATCAGTGGAATAATTGTACTGATAATTTTTATAGGATTTGGTTTACTCGCCAGTAGGGGCTTGAAAAGGTTGCTCGGTGCCAGAGCTACATCCACAAAAAAACTTCGTCTTGTAATGAGGCTTACCCGCTGGGGTTTTTATCTTATCGGAGCTGTTATAGCTCTACATATTATGGGGCTAACCAAGGCTGCATCGGGAGTGCTTGCTGCAGGAGGAGTGCTAACGGTAGTTTTAGGTTTTGCTTTCCGTGAGATCGGAGAAAACCTCCTTGCTGGTCTGTTTATGTCTTTCAGCCGTTCTTTTGATGTAGGGGATCTGATCGAAAGCAATGGGATTCAAGGAATAGTTAAACAGATCAATATCCGAGACGTGCATGTACGCACCGGAGATGGAATTGATATTTTTATTCCGAGTGCCATTATTTTTAAGAACCCACTGAATAATTATACGCGAGATGGGCTTCGCCGATCCAGCTTCAATATTGGAATTGATTACGGTAACGAGCCAAATAAAGCGCTCGATTATTTAATGGATGCAGTCAAATCAGCGGAGGGAGTTCTTGAAGACCCAAAGCCTGCTGTAATTATATCGAACTTTGCTGACAACTATATTCAAATAGAAGTACAGTTTTGGATCAATACCTTTTTAAAGAGTAGCGATCTTCAGCAGATCAAAACAAAGGTGATGAACGCCAGCCATGCAACACTCAGAAAAAATGGTTTTACTTTCAGTTCGGAAGTAAGCACGGCGATAGAAATGTTGAACAAGGAAAGCTAAATTAGCACACTCCTCACCTAAAAGGATTATTCCTGATTCGCAGACGTATCCGGATAACGCAGACTTTTCCGTTTTAAATAGTAGGGAGAATTTTCTAAAAGCATTACTACTAACAGAACTAAGAATCTTAACGAAAAAAATGTTTTATTAAAGGAAATCAAACCTTGGAGAATAAGATGAAAAAAGTAACAGGATTTATTTTAGCAGTACTCTTAACTACGTCTTTTTCTGTAGCACAAAACGCAGCGGATGGAAGCAAGCCGCAGGGAGAAAATTTAAAAGTACCTGATGGCTGGGAGTGGAGATTCGATAAAGCAGGCGCTGACATAGAAGTAAGCTCCGATTCAGAGTCAGCGGATGTATTTTTTGTAAATATGACTCCGGGTTGGCACATAACTACCGGGCCTGCGGGTATCTACTATCATTCAGATAATAAAACAGAAGGTGACTTTACACTTGATTCAAAGATATATTTGTTTGATACAAAAGGTAGAAACAGGGAGGCTTTTGGCTTGTTTATAGGAGGTCAAAACCTTAAATCCGATGATCAAAGCTATGTGTATTTCCTTCTAAGAAATACAGGAGAATTCTTAATAAAGAAAAGAACAGGTTCAGAAACTTCAACAATTCAAGGATGGGCAAAGGCAGAGAGTATGAACATGTTTACAGATGAGACAGAGTCATCGGCAGAGAATAACCTTCAAGTGAAAGTTTCAGGCAATACTATAAGCTTTTCATTGAACGGAAAAACGTTGAGCACCTTGGAAAAAGGGGACCTCAATACGAATGGGTATTTTGGCTTCAGAGTTAATCATAGTATAAATCTGCATATTTCAAGTTTAATACTTACTAAGTAAGCACAATTTTTTTAGGGGAAACGCGTACAACAAAAGGATTGAAGCACATCATTATTCAATGAGAAAAAGTACCCTTTTACTATTCCTGTTTCCGTTAATTGCATGTTCCTCATTTATTAATGAAAATGATGGCTATGAAGTTGCGCTTGATAAATGGGAAGAATCTAAATTTTCTCACTATGAATTCAGATATGGCTTGGCTTGTATCTGTCCACAAACCAACCCTTCGCTAATAGTAGTATATGCAGATACTGTTTATCAGGTTTTAGATCCTGAAACCCGCGACTCACTAATGGTACAAACAGCAGAAAATATGTTTGAGTACGCAGGAGATGTATATAGAAGTTCTTATCGAACTATTGATGAACTTTTTGAAATAATAAAAGACGCTCGGGCCAGAGACGCATATAAATTGTATGTAGAATACGATGAATCAAAAGGCTTTCCCATATCAATTGACATTGACTATATAAAAAATGCCGTTGATGATGAGGTTTTTTACTCTGTATCTGAATATCAGGAGTACAGAGCAACGATATTTTAATTATATCCCTAATTCGCTTTTAATAGCATCAAGCTTAGCTTTTTCTGATGCAGTGATTTTTCCATCACAAGCGGCAATGGCTTCAAGTAAATTGTACGTTAGTTTTTTGCCGTCGTCAGAGAAACTTCTGTTGATATGATCTACAGCTTCTTCCGCCATTTTTTTAACATCATCGGTTCCCATGCCGGCTATTAGGCTAAGAGTTTTGTTATACGTTTCCATGTCATACTTCATATTCTCAAGAATACGTTTAACAGCTTCTTTTTCAGCATAGGAAATGCTTCCATCCGAACTTTCGATCCAGAAAACTAGGGTATCAATAGAAGTTTCATCATTAAGTGCGTAAGTGCTCATAGTATTTTTTTAGAATTCGTTTGATAATAACGTACAAATTTTTTCGAGAAGTTCCTTTTTCTCTTCAGAAATAGAATTCTTCGTGTTTGAATCTATATCAATTTGTGCAACAAATCTATCTTTTTTCATTATAGGGACAACAATTTCAGACTGTACATGTATGCTGCACGAAATATAATTGTCTTCTTCAGTCACATCTTGAGAGACAAAAGTTTTATGGCTTACTGCAACTTGCCCACATATACCTTTTCCAAAAGGAATAGTTGTATGATCGGTACTTTCGCCAACATAAGGTCCTAGCTTAAGCTGGTTTTCGACCTCAGGGTCAACTATATAAAAACCAACCCAATCGAAACCGGGCACATTATCTTGAAGATGTTCACAGATGCTAAACAATTTTTCATCAAGAGAAATGTCCTTTGAAAGAACTCTTTTTATGAGGGGCAATAAGGCCTCATTCAGTGATATTGATTCAGTTGTTGTCATATTTTTATTATAATAAAATGAAGATATAAGAATAAGCGTGATAATAAAGTTAAGCTTTGATAAAAGCATTGTTGAAATACTAAAAATTTGATAAAAAGGTGCGTATCTTTAGAGGAATATGGAAGAATTTTTTAAAGACATCATCCCTTTTTCAACTCAGGTAATGGGGGCAGGAGCACTGCTGGTAGCGAGTTTTACTTCGTTATTCTCTGTTGTGAACCCATTAACGGCAATGCCTGTTTTTTTATCTTTAACAGATGGAAATTCTGAAAAAGAAACAGCACGTACAGCTCGGAAGGCAAGTATTTATATGTTTTGTGTGCTCATTACTTTTTTGTTGATCGGTACATTCATTCTAAGCTTTTTCGGAATTTCCTTATCCGGGATAAGGATCGCAGGAGGTATCATCATTATGCGCGCAGGTTTTTACATGATGAACCCCGAAAAAACCGGACGAAAATTGTCAAAAGAAGATCAGGAAGCAGCTAAGGATAAGGAAGATATTAGCTTTAGTCCGCTGGCAATGCCGCTACTATCAGGCCCCGGAAGTATAGCCGTTGTAATTGGGTTTGGTTCTCAGGCAACAAGCATTGTCGACTATGTTGTTACGGGAGTAGCAGTATTGTTAACGGCATTTCTGGCATGGGCCATTTTAAGAGTGGCTCCTTGGTTAAATAAACTGATCGGCAAAACCGGAATGACGGTAATTACCCGCTTGATGGGATTTATTGCATTGTCGATAGGTGTTCAGTTCATAATTAACGGGATTGCAAAATTCTTTGGCATTGGGTAATGAATTTTAAGCGACAAATAGCTTATAATTTTTGGGCAAATAAAAGAATTTTAGAGGCTATAGGTGCATCAAGTAAAACAATGAAAGACGAAGAACTGTTAACGCATTTCGGGCATATTCTTCATGCACAGATCATTTGGTATAATAGAGTTCTTGAGGTTGATGAAAAAGTTGATGCCTGGCCAAACCTGACTTTCCAAGAGTGCCAAAACAAACTATTCGGAAAAGCATCCATAGACTTGAATAATATGGCACAGAAAGCAAGTCAGCTATGCTCTTATACAAACTCTAAAGGCTTGAGCTTCGAAAGTAAAGTTTCAGATATTATTCAGCATGTCATAATTCATGGGCAACATCACAGAGCACAAATAGCGTTGCTACTAAGGCAAAAAGAGGTCTCTCCACCAGCAACAGATTTTATTGTTTTTACCCGTCAGAAAGATCTCCAATAACAGAAAGCATGTCTTTACTTAATTCAATTTTGTATTTATTTGAGGAAGGTCCGTTTTCTCCGTCTAGATGGATATAGTGTAGGTCTGTAATTTTGAACTCGGCCTTTTCAAATGAAATTACTTCACTGTATTCAGCAGAAAGAGATCTGCCAAAACTTAGCAGAATAAAAGCCATTCCAAGTTTGAGTCGGCTGTAAGCGGGCACAACCACCATCTCAAGAACTCCATCAGAGTTTAAAGATTTCGGGGAGATCAAATACTTTCCACCTTCAACAGCTCCGTTTGCAATTGCAATCAGCCAAACTCTTTGATCAAAATCAGATTCGTCAACGGTTCCGTAAATACGAACTGGTTGCGCGGTAAAAAAAGCTTTTAATCCGGATAAAGTGTATTTCATCATCCCTTTAAGGAAGTTGAATTGAGATGCATAGTAGTTTGTCAGCCCATCAAAACCAATACCTGTAGTATTAATAAAAACCTGACCGTTTATTACTGGTATATCAATATTAATTAGCTGATGTTGAAGAATTACTTCCAAATAATATTCTATTGATTGCCTGGGCTTTAAACCAATGGCTTTTGCAAAATCATTACCGCTACCCACAGGAATCAATCCCATTACTGCATTCGAACAATGAACTCCTCGGGCCACACTTTGTGCAGTTCCATCTCCACCACAAGCAATAACTACAGATGAGCTTAGAGCCGACCTTGCGGCTTCGGTTGTAAGTTCGATTGGGGAAGAAATATATTTGATCTCACAATCGGGAAGCTTTTTATAAATGAGACTTTCTGAAGCTTTAATATATTCTTCAGCCCTTGAAGAGTTTGATCTACAATTAACAAGTAGTGTGTAATTCGCCAAAAAATCCCGTTTTTTGAGTGCTGATTAAGGGAATATAATCTTTAATAACATTATTGCGATTTCTAAGTTAACTTCTCTCCCTCAATATTTAAACAAACGTACAGTACTCTGGAAACTATAGATCGAATTTTATCCGAATTTTCATCCTTCATGTGGGGAACACCGCTCGTTGTTTTATTAGTTGGTGGTGGATTATTTTTTCTTATTTATTCACGCTTTATTCCTTACCGATATTTCTTTCATTCTATAAATATCCTTCGCGGGAAATACGACGACCCAAACGATCCGGGGGACATCAGTCATTTTGAAGCTCTTGCAAGCGCATTGGCAGCCACAGTTGGGTTAGGTAATATCTCCGGTGTTGCAGTAGCTATCGCTATCGGTGGACCGGGAGCTGTTTTCTGGATGTGGATCAGTGCCATTGTTGGTATGGCTACGAAATTCTTTACCTGTACTCTTTCCATCATGTACAGAGGAAAAGACTCCAATGGGGACATTCAAGGTGGAACCATGTATATGATCATGGAAGGACTTGGGAAAAAATGGAAACCCCTCGCAGTACTTTTTGCTGTTGCAGGATTATTTGGTCCGTTACCGATCTTTCAGGCGAATCAGGTTACTCAAATTGTGAGAGACTTTGTGTTGATTCCAAACGGATTGGCTGATGCTGCTAATCATTTTAACACAGATCTTATCAGTGGAATCGTAATTCTAGCGATTGTTTCTCTGGTAATTTTTGGAGGAATTAAACGTGTTGGCAAGGTTGCTTCCAAAATGGTTCCGGCAATGGTGGTTATTTATGTGGCGTGTGTGTTGGTGATCATTGGAATTAATATTGATATGCTTGGAAGTACATTCGCTTTAATTTTCACAGATGCTTTTACAGCTAATTCCGCAATGGGTGGCGCACTTGGTGCATTGATCGTAACCGGAGTTAGAAGAGCGGCTTTCTCAAACGAGGCCGGAATTGGTACGGCAACTCTTGCCCACGGAGCTGCAAAAACCAAAGAGCCTGTTCGGGAAGGCTTGGTTGCCATGATGGGACCGTTCATTGATACATTAGTTGTTTGTACCATGACAGCATTGGCTATTTTAGTAACTGGTGTTTGGCAATCAGGAGATGAAAATGGGATCACTCTTACGGCATCTGCGTTTGAAGCCGCGCTTGGACCTTATGGCGTGTACTTACTAATTTTCTGTGTGTTGATATTCGGGTTCAGTTCGCTGTTCACTTATTCGTACTACAGTACAAAATGTCTTGGATTCCTGATCGGTGCAGACAAGCAGAAATACTTCAATTTCTTTTATGCAGCGGCTATCATCTTCGGTTCTGTAGCTACCATTCAGGCAGTACTTAACTTCACGGATGGAATGTTCGCGCTAATGGCAATTCCAACGATGACAGTAGCCATTCTGCTTTCACCAAAAGTAATGGCAGCAGCAAAAGATTATTTCGGAAGAATGGAGAAGAAAGAGATCTTGTAGGTTTATAGAGAATGAAAATAATTCACAGGCTTTTAACCGAGCCTGAAGGCTCTTCTGGCTTAAAATCCTTGTTTATAAAAGAAAATAACTAAACTCTGACAGGATTTAACTTCAGAAAGGTTTTTAAGCCTATGCTCAAATAACCCTGTCAGGGTTGGAGAATGAAACTGTAAAAAGCTTTTACCACAATTTTAAATCCCATCAAAAAGCGGTTACTTTAGGTTTAGATGTTAACCTAACTACAAACTAATGAAGCGACTTTTTCTCTTATTCCTAATTCCCGCATTCGTAATTTCACTATTTAGCGAAGCGACTGCTCAAACTCCTACTATCAAAGAAAAAACCAAAGATCTTAAGGTCACTGAAGGTTATTTCGATTATTACTTCGATGAAGCCAATGACAAAATGTGGCTAAAAGTCGATAAGCTGAACGAAGAATTTCTACATGTAAATTTCCTGGCTGCAGGTGTTGGTTCGAATGATATTGGATTAGACCGTAGTCAAGGTGGCGGACAAAGAGTTGTGTATTTTGAGAAGCGAGGATCAAAACTGATGCTGATCCAGCCAAATCTGGATTATGTGGCAAAATCAGACAATGAACTTGAAAAGAAATCCGTAAGAGAAGCTTTTGCTTCATCCGTAATTCATGGCTTTAAAATTGAAGCTGAAGAAGATGGTTCTTATTTGATCGACCTTACTCCGTTTTTGATGGATGACTCGCATAATGTTTCCGGAAGATTGAGAAGCATGGGGGAGGGTTCTTACAATCTGGATAAAAACAGATCTGCATTGTATGCTGAAGGAACATTTAACTTTCCGATGAATACTGAATTCGAAGTAATGCTCACTTTTGCAGGGAACCCAACAGGAAGATATTTACGGTCCGTTGCTCCGGATGCAAATTCTATTACTGTAAGAACGCACCATTCTTTTGTTCAACTTCCGGATGATGATTACGAACCAAGAGAATTCGATCCTCGTGGGGGATTTTACGCTACTTCTTATCAGGATTATGCAACGCCGATAGATGAACCATTGGTGAAAAGATTTATAAACAGACACCGATTACAAAAGAAAAATCCGGGTGCTGCAGTAAGTGAAGCTGTAGAGCCGATCGTGTATTATTTAGACAATGGTACACCGGAGCCGGTTCGCGGAGCGCTACTGGATGGCGCGAAATGGTGGAACCAGGCTTTTGAAGCAGCAGGATATAAAGACGCTTTTCAGGTTAAAGTACTTCCGGATGATGCGCATCCATTAGACATTCGATACAACGTAATCAACTGGGTTCACCGCTCAACTCGTGGATGGTCGTACGGTGGTTCTGTTACAGACCCAAGAACAGGCGAGATCATAAAAGGAAATGTATTGCTGGGTTCGCTTCGTGTTCGTCAGGATTATATGATCGCTCAGGGATTACTGGCACCGTTTGAAGAAGGAAATGAAGACGATCCGCGAATGTTGGAAATGGCTTTGGCAAGAATTCGTCAGCTTTCGGCACATGAAATTGGTCATACTTTGGGAATCTTTCACAACTTTGCGGCAAGCGTAAACGGTCGTGAATCTGTAATGGATTATCCGCACCCAAAAGTGGACATCAAAAACGGAGAATTGGATCTTAGTGATGCGTATGATGTAGGAATAGGAGACTGGGACATTGTAACCATCAAATTTGGTTATCAGGATTTTCCGAGTGGCATCAATGAAAAGGAAGCGCTTAACAAGATCTTAGAAGAAGCACATCTTGATGGATTGAAATACATTTCAGACAGCGATGCGCGACCACAAGGAGGAGCTCATCCTTATGCACATTTATGGGAATACGGAAACGACCCGGCTACACAGCTGTCGCATATTTTAGAAGTTCGTAAGATCGCTTTAGATAATTTTGGCGAGGCTAACATTAGAAAAGGAACTTCAATGTCTGAATTAGAAGATGTACTGGTTCCGATCTACTTATTTCACAGATACCAGCTTGAAGGAACTGTTAAGTTGATAGGTGGATTGGATTATTACTATAAGCTTCGAGGCGACAATCAGCCAAATCCGAAAATCGTTGACGCAAAAACACAGAGACAGGCACTTCAGGAAATGTTGGGCGCAATAGATCCAAAAGTATTGGCAATCCCGGAAAATTTACTGGATCTGATACCAACAAGGCCCGCAGGGATTTCTTCATCCAGAGAATTATTCAGAGGAAATACCGGGCCGAGCTTAGATGCTTTAGGAATAGCTGAAACAGCCGCAGATTTACCGGTTAGCTTGATCTTAAACCCTCAGAGAGCAAATCGTTTGGTGGAATATGGGGCCAGAGCAAACAATCTTACTCTTCAGGAAACCATTGAAGAATTATTGGAAAGCAGCTGGAAAAAGAAAAAAGAGAGAGGATACCTAGGATCAATTCAGGATGTTGTGAATGCTGTTGTAACCAAAAATTTGATCGAGCTTCATGCTTCAGGTCAGTCGAACCCGCTAACCAAAGCGATTGTAGCATCTGAGTTAGTTAAGCTTTCTGAAATGTTATCAGAGCGATCAAACGATGCAATGGCATTACATGCAGCAATGATGATCGATAGTTATTTGGATGATCCTTCTGAATTTGAATCACCAAGAAGCCTTCCGGCTCCTCCGGGCTCACCAATTGGTTCCGGACCGATGTTTTATTGTGAGTTCTAATAGATGAGAGTATTTAGTAGTTAGTATTGAAAAGTGAAGTTCAATACTAACTACTAAAATCCATGTGCTAGCATATGAAAATAATTCCGCCTGAAATATTATTGGAAGCCTATGCTCAAGGGATATTTCCGATGGCGGATTCAAGAGAAGACGAAGAAGTAGAATGGTACTCCGCCCGAAAACGAGGAGTAATTCCTTTGAATGAATTTCACATGACAAAAAACGTTATGCGAATCATTCGTCAGGATAAATTTGAAGTGAGAATAAATGAACACTTCAGAGAAGTAGTAAAGTGTTGTGCTGATAGGGAAACTACTTGGATCAATGACCTGATCTTAAACTCCTACGATATCTTAAACCAATCAGGAAATGCTCATTCTGTAGAAGTTTTTGAGAAAGAAAAACTGGTAGGAGGATTATATGGAGTTTCATTAGGTGGTGCATTCTTCGGTGAAAGTATGTTTCGAAAAGAAAAAGAAGCTGATAAAGTAGCTTTGTACTATTGCCATCAAATTTTAAAGAAGAACGGGTTCACCCTTTGGGATTCTCAGTTTTACACAGAACACCTAGGTAGATTCGGCTGTAAAGAAATCGAAGCAAAAGAATATGAGAAGCTGCTGGAAGAAGCACTTAAGATTGACGCGAAATTTTCACTTTAAATGATTCAGCGAAATCAGAAGGCAAATCAAAACAATCATCGAACAAAAAAGCCGTACCTGGATTCACCCAAATACGGCTCTGATATGATTATAACCTATAATCTGATTCAATATTCAGTAACTACTACTTGTTTTAAAGCTTCTTCTCGCGTAATAGAACCTTTATCCAGTTGATCTAATACAGATTTCTTAAGCTGGAAGTCAATGCGCTCAGGAATATCCTTATATCGCCCTCGTACATTGACAGTTGTTAAAATGTATTGATCAGGTTTAACTGAATTAACAGTTCTTCCATAGTCCACTAAGTATTCTTTGATATTACTTTTTAGCTGAGAATAAGCCTCGTTAACTTTGGCCGTAAATTCGGCTTCCTTTTCTTCTGCTTCTTTAGCATCAGGAGCATCTCTTGAATCGGTTCTTATATAGGCTCCGGTTACTGAAATCCCGGTAACCCTTCCAAAAAATCGATCATCAGTTCTATAGCTGGCGTCTATATTAAAAATGGCACCAAAGTTATCAAGCATTAAGTAATTTACGTTTCCACTCAAACGGAACGACTCTTCTTCTTGATCCCGTAACGCTGTTTCGAAAATATTACCCATTACTTTAAGATCCAGATATTCTTTGTCCTTAGTTGAAGCGGTCTTTACTTTACTTGCAAAAGCAGATTCATTGATTTTTCCTGATCGGTAATCGTCCAGATCTTTTTTGGCTACAGAGCCCGAAATAACAGGAAGCTTCTCTGTTTCTTTACGATCTACTTTACCATTTGAAGAGGTGTATACGAGTGCAGGGAAAGAGTTGCGTGAATTTGAACCATAAATCACCATAACATTTTCTGTAGACTTTAGCTGCCCGATGGTTGAGGCGTAATCCTTTAAAAATTCAGTAATTCGGTTTTTTACGCTTTCTTCATCCACTTTTACATCATCATCTGAAGTACTGTTGGTGCTGTAGCTATAGTAAAATGAGTTAGAGCTACCTTGACCATCTGATGATTGAGAAAGAACGAATGAGGAGCTGGTTTGTACATTAAAAATAATTCCATATCCAGGTAGATATGTTCCTCGAACATTTCTGGAGCCTCCTGCAAAATCGGCTATATAAACAGCTCTGGAAGATGAATTTCCGGAATAAGTTTTAAACATCTCTCCTAGAATATTCTCCATTATCTTTATGTCACGATTCATTCGGTTGGCGTCAAAGCTTTGAGCCCAAGCCAAAGGGGTTGTTAAGAGTATAATTAAAAGTGTAGGTACTATTTTTTGTATTCGTTTCATGGTTTTTCCTTGTTTAATTTCCATAACTAACAGTTTGTATTATTTCGCCTAATACCTGTTCGTTTTGTCGAAAACGAGTAAACGTGTTTTCTTTAAGATCTTCTAAGCCGGAGCTGATAAGTTGTAAGTCGTTCGTCCTTTGACTTTCCAAATAGGAAGCAAAGCTTGCAAAGGTCTCTTCCAGCTGAATATTTTGTTGTTCTTGTGCATCAGCAACTACTTGCTGAACCAAGGCTACATTATCACGCTGAATTTGTTGGATAATTTGTTCTACCTGAGCAGCGGAAAAAGTTTTTTCAGTTATAGGGGACTCGCCAAATCCCAACTGAATTCCGGAATCTGAGTAATTCACATTCAAGCCTGTTAAAGCCCCTGTTACGATAAAAACGAAAGCAAGTACAGCTACACCAAAACCAGCCTGAGCAAAAGCGTTTCTGGGAGTTAAAGCAGTAAGTATATTTTGCCAAAATCCTTCAGAAGATCTTTTCGTCGGTTCCATAATAACGAGCTGTTCAGCAGGGTCCTGAACCGGAAGATGATGGAGAAAAGACTGAGTTTCTGTGAGTTCTTCAAATTCTTGCTTCAGATCATCATGTTGGTTGATGAAATCCAGAAGTTCAGACTTCTTAGCCTCATTCAGTTCACCATACATGTAATCCATTAAGAGTAATCGAGCTTCTTCTTTATTCATAATTGAACACCTCTTTATTGATATTCCAGGAGTCGAACGTCTTTTTCAGCGCTCGTAATCCATAATACATTCTTGACTTTACTGTGTTAATTGGTTCATCTAAAATTTCTGCTATTTCGGGAAATGTAAGTCCTTCATATTCTTTCATGATCACCACTACACGTTGATCATTCGGTAACTGAAGGAGTGCTTTGTGAAGGAGAACCAAACCTTCATTTCGCAATACATTTGAATCTGCTGATGACGCTGTTTCTGTTTGAGGAGCTACTTTTAGTGTTTCATAAGAGGTAGCTCTTTTCCTTCCAACTCTCTTTAATTCATCCAGACAAAGGTTGTTTGCTATCCGATACAGCCAGGAACTGAATTTGTTTACGTCATCCAGTGTATCCAGCTTTTGGTACGCTTTGATGAACGTTTTCTGAGTGATCTCAGCAGCGTCGTCACTGCTGGCGAAGTAGCGATATGCAAAGTGATGAATCTTACCTTGCCATCGACTAACCAGCGTATTGAACGCCTGATGATCTCCCCCCAGAAAATCCTGAACTAATCGTGCATCTTCCATTTTATCGTGTTGCAATTTCCTTTTCCCGAAGTTGTTTTCGGGTATAAGACGAGTATATTTTCAGATTAGTTTTAATAAAACCCAAAAAAAACTAATATTGAATCCATGTTTCAAATGTTAATTTAATAGATGAAGATGAAAAAGTACCTGCTACTATTCAGTTTTTTTATTTTAGGAACGGCAACACTTAATGCGCAAAAAGTATATAGAACCTACATAGATCTAGGATATATGCATGTTGATGACGTTGATTCATACTTCAAATTTGGATTTTCTGATCATGGAGGATACACTACAACGCTTAATTTCGAACTTCAAATACTGATACCTACTGCAGGTTCTTGGCCGGATGAGGGTGGCTTTTTGATAGGAATTCCACTTCAATTGCATAATTCGGGTTCTACTTATATCGTTTTGTCACCAAGAATTGGTTCCAGATCCGTGGAATTGATTGGGGATGACAGATCTACTTATGGAGCAATTTTTGAAGGTGGACTGGGATTTTATTTTAATAAAGCTCTAGGACTAAATTTTGGAGTAGGCTACGATTCTATAAAGGAACAAGAATACGTATCAGCTCATATCGGTATTGCGTTTTGAGAAAGGTGAAAGGTGAAATTTTTAAAAAAAACATGTAATCTAAATATAAAATCGAATCTTCAACACTCAACACTCAACACTCAACACTCCCCAACCCTCTTCTAAACTCTAGCTCCAACTGCTCATAATAATGATCCTCAGAAAGATTCAGGTTTGACAGCGAAATACCGAGCAAGCGAACTTGACGGTTCCCGACATCCGTATCTTCCAGAAGTTGCCGGGCAACGGTAGAAATTTGATAATGATCGTTAGTGTAATTAGGTACAGATTGGCTTCGGGTGATGGTATCGAAATTCTTGTAACGAACTTTTAGTGTGATGGTTTTCCCTTTGGTGTTCATCTTTTGCATTCCTTCAGAAATAGACTCGGCCAACTCATCCAAAAAGGCAGTGATCCAGCTCAGGTCTCCCTTGTCATCAGAGAAAGTACGCTCCTTTCCATATGATTTTCGAATTCGATGTGGTTTTACTTCTCTGTTATCGATGCCTCTGCAAATTCGATAATAATACCTTCCGGATTTTCCGAATGCTTTAACAAGGTCGATCTCGCTCCATTCTTTAAGATCAGCTCCGGTTTTGATACCAAGAGAATGCATTTTCTTTTGAGTAGCTTTACCTACTCCGAAGAATTTTTTGATGTCTAAACTTTCCAGAAATTTCTCAGCTTCTTCGGGTGGGATAAGTGTAAGCCCGTTTGGCTTGTTGTAATCAGAGGCGACTTTAGCAATGAATTTACAGTAAGAAACACCTGCCGATGCAGTAAGCTGAGTTTTCTGTTGAATCTTTTCCAGAATTTCTTTGGCAATAAGTGTGGCCGATCTCATACCCTTATGATTTTCGGTTACATCCAGGAAAGCTTCGTCCAGAGAAAGCGGTTCAACCAGATCTGTATATTCAAAAAAGATCTCACGAATTTGTTGAGAGGCTAATTTGTAAGCATCGAATCTTCCTTTAACAAAAATTCCTTGGGGACAAAGTCGGGCAGCCTGTGAACATGGCATAGCTGAAAGTACACCAAATTTCCGGGCCTCATAGCTTGCAGTAGAAACTACACCACGACCATTGGGTGAACCTCCAACAATAACGGGCTTCCCGCGAAGAGCAGGATTATCCCGTTGCTCTACGGCAGCAAAGAAAGCATCCATGTCTATATGGATAATCTTGCGGATATGTTCCTGCTGTATCATTACATGTATTATACATATAAATTGGTTCAGAAAGAACTCTATAATGATGCTGTTTTATAAAAAACCAACCCGTAGGGACAATTCATGAATTGTCCCTACGGGTTGGTGAAATAAAAAAGGTTCCGATGTAGAACACCAGAACCAAAGTCTTTTATCTTACGTCTTATATCCTAACCTTCCGCCTGAATCTCAGCAGCAACTTTCTGAACCTCATCCAAAACTCTTAAAAGGTTGCCACTCCAGATCATTTCGATTTGTTCTTGAGTGTATCCTCTTTTCACAAGCTCAATAGTAACGTTCAGTGTTTCAGATGCATCCATCCAGCCGTTAACACCTCCGCCGCCATCGAAGTCAGAGCTGATTCCAACATGTTCAATTCCGATCAGATCAACCATATAATCAATGTGGTCTACAAAATCTTCTACATTTACTGAAGGAGCGGTAGTTTCGGTTTCTTTCTCAATTCTTGGTTGAGCTTTTTTCTGCATCTCCTGATAAAGAGCAAAGTATTCACTTCTGGTTTCTGTACTCATCTGCCGGATGGAATCTCTTGAAACCATTTCAAAGCCCATTTCTTCCGCTATTTCTTCTTCAATTTTAGCTGCAGCTTCTCGATATGCTTCATGCTTTTCAGAATTTACATAGCTACGGAAAGCAACGGTTTGAACTACGCCACCATTTTCCTTAAGCATCATAAGTTCTTCATCATCCAGGTTTCTGCTAACAGAAGGATCCAAAGCTCTTGCAGAGGAATGAGAAGCTATAACAGGTGCTTTTGATAATTCCATTGTTTGCATATTCGCTTTCTTGGAAGGATGAGAAAGGTCGATCATAATTCCCCATTTATTCATTTCAGCGATCACTTCTTTTCCGAAATCACTCAAGCCATTATGTAACCAAACATCATCTCTTTCACCGGTATTCGAATCACTTAGTTGACTGTGACCATTATGAGAAAGCGACATATATCGCGCACCGCGATCATAAAACTCTTTAACTCTGTCCAGTTCCATTCCTAATGGATAAGCATTTTCGACACCGATCATAGCAACTTTTTTGCCGGCAGCATGAATTCTGCGAACATCATCAGAAGTCAACGCCAATTCAATCTGATCCGGAGCTAATTCTTCAGTTAATCTGTGAATGGCATCAAATTTTGAAATCGCATTTTCATAAGCCGCATCAAAACCTTCCTGATCTAATTCTCCCTGGCCGGTATAAACGATAAGAAAAACTACATCCAGTCCACCGTCTTCCATTTTTGGGAGATCAACCTGAGTATCCAGATTCATAGTATAGTTCTTTTCTTCAGTGAAATTACCGGTGTTAATATCCACATGAGTGTCTAGCGTAATTACACTGTTCTGAATTTTTTCAGCTTTGGCTACAAGTTCAGGATCTATGGAAGAATCGGGAGCGCACGCCCAAATTAGCATAAACAAAAATAGAGGAAGAGTTTTTAAAATATTCATTTTAATGAAGTTAGTTTAATTTATTGATATAGAAATTATACAATTCGGAACTAGAATGAGTCATAATTCCTTTAAGTGTATAGGAATTTATTCAACAAAACATTGATGTCATGGAATTTTTTGGATTTTTAACACTCGGAACATTTATCGGTTGGCTTAGCCACACCTTTTCAGGAGCACACGGAATTAAAATGGTCCCAAGTATTTTAACCGGGGCAATAGCTGCTTTAATAGGAGGAGCTATAGTTCTTTTTTTCGATTTGCAGGGTTCAGGTTTTTATGCTGCTATTACATCAACAGGGACATTATTCACAGTAAATACTTTCAGGAAAAAGAAGCCAATTTTTACTGACGAAGAAAATGGGGAACAAAATCACTGATTCAGGTATAAGCATTCACACCACCGTACCATGAACTGAATGTTTTATATGAATGAATCGTAAAGACCGTAACATCCACTTTTTTTTGTTCCTATTTTTTATCGCAGTTGGCTTGTATATGTCTGTTTCTGCAGGATGGGAACTTATAAGTACAAATCAAGAAGAACTCTTCGATTTTGAGAATAAAGACATCCCAATATTCATGTACATCTCACAGCTGCTTATTGGCTTAGTAAGTTTGTTTTCGGGTTTCGTAATGTGGATGCGAATACATTGGGCATTTAGTTTTTCACTGTTCACTTCAGGTTTACTCATTGCTTACAATCTGAACAACATGGGTAGAGCGATTTACGAAAATCCAACCGAAGCCATAATTATGGCGGCTATTTTAGTGATCGTTATGCAGAGTCTTCCATTTCTTATCAGGCAGAATCAGAGAATCTGATCCGCGAAACAAGAAAGACGTAGATTCGTGTACCGCTTTATGGAACGGATTTCAGATAAAGACATAGAATGGCTTCTAAAGCCTAATCAGGATTTTAACTACAAGACTGAAGAGCGCCTCGAAAAGGTTCAAAAGCTTTCGTTTAAGAGAAAGGCGATACGTCTTGGGCTGTGGTCTTTATTAATACTTACTCTTACCATATTTCCCTTTTTCCTGTTGATAAAAACATCAATTTATTTAAATATAGATCAGGGATTAAACGGGTGGGTATCTCTTTTTGGAGGAATTGGAGCAACAGTCGCTATCTTATTGGTATATGTAGTGATGCTTTTTCGTAAAGTAAAAAATAAGAAACTTATCTTTCGATATGGCCTGGGTGGGGTTGGAGCATTGGTAGGTGGTTTCTGTCTGTACGGATTACTGTACGTATCAAGTGTTAATGCAAAGTCAGAATCAGTGAAAGAAGTATATCGATCACTTCATCCAATTTTAAGAGTTGCTGTAGCTACAACTACACTAGCAGAAAACGAATTAGTTATTACCGACATAAAAAGAACAGTTGAGGATTATGCTAAAATGGGGCTTCCGGCAAATCAAAGCTCACTTCACTTTTCTCAGGAAGATGGATATGTACATGCTATTGATCTTCGCACAAAAGGACATTCAGAGTTTAGAAATTTTATGCTTGCCAACTCTTTAAAACTAATGGGTTTTAAAACTTTACGACACGTTGGAACCGCTGATCACCTCCATGTTTCTCTTCCAAACTCAGCGAACTAATAAAAGGGCTTTTCCTTGTTTATGAGCTAGAATATTGCGACCATTGAACTGCACCTTAAGCATAAACTAATTTTCATTATGTCGCACTATAAGTTCTACGAGCAGGTAAATAAAAATTTCGATAAAGCGGCGAGATACACCCGCTTTGATAAAGGTCTTCTGGATCAGATTAAAGTTTGCAATACTGTATATCATGTTACATTTCCGGTTAGGAGAGATAATGGTAACATTGAAGTTATTGAAGGTTGGCGAGTAGAACATAGTCATCATAAAACACCTACAAAAGGTGGAATAAGATACAGCCATAAAGTGGATGAAGATGAAACAATGGCATTGGCAGCTTTAATGAGCTATAAATGTGCAATTGTTGACGTTCCTTTTGGTGGAGCAAAAGGAGGTGTTAAGATCAGCACCAGAGAATATTCAGTTAGTGAGCTGGAAAGAATAACCCGGCGTTATACTTATGAATTGATCAAAAAAGGATTTATAGGAGCAGGAGTTGATGTTCCGGCGCCTGATTATGGAACAGGTGCACGTGAAATGGGTTGGATTTTAGACACCTATCGCCAAATGAACGAGGATCTGAATGCCGAAGGTTGTGTAACCGGAAAACCAATACAGCAAGGTGGTATCAGAGGGAGAACAGAAGCTACAGGACGTGGGGTTTTCTTCGGAATCCGTGAAGCATGCAAAGTGAAAAAAGACATGGACAAACTTGGATTAAGCGTTGGTGTAGACGGAAAAACGTTTGTAGTTCAGGGATTAGGGAACGTAGGTTATCATGCTTCTTTATATATGACTGAAGCAGGAGCAAAAATGATCGGCGTAGCAGAAATGGAAGGAGCCATTTTTAATCCTGATGGAATGGATCTTAAAAAATTGATGGAGTTCCGTAAAGAAACAGGAAGTATTATCGGGTTCCCGGGAAGCAAGGAACTAGCCTCAAATAAAGATGCACTGGAACTGGAATGCGATATTCTTATTCCGGCTGCTCTTGAAAGCCAGATTACCGGTGATAATGCACCACATGTAAAAGCAAAGATCATCGCTGAGGCAGCCAACGGGCCCACTACTGCTGATGCACACGAAATGCTGAAAGATCGTGGGGCGCTAATTCTACCGGATGCTTATTTGAATGCCGGCGGTGTGGTTGTTTCATATTTCGAGTGGTTGAAAAATATACAGCACGTTCGTTATGGTAGAATGAATAAGCGTTTTGACGAAGAAAGTCTGACCAGAATTGTTCAGGAGATCGAGAAAATTTCAGGTAAGAAATTCTCAGCCAATGAAATGGACAAACTGGCTCATGGCGCATCAGAGTACGATCTGGTTGATTCCGGATTAGAAGAAACTATGATCACTGCCTATGCAGAACTCACTGCAATCAGAGAAGAGAATAATCTTACTGATCTAAGAACAGCTTCGTTTATAAGCGCAATCAATAAGATCGGGATCATGTACGAACAAATGGGAATCTTCCCGTGATTGGTGGTTAGTTAATGGTTAATTGTTATGCTCTTCTTCCAACCAATAACAAATAACCATTAACGATATGACAGAGTCTCAGGTTTTCGAATTAGCTGTTGACAGGCACGCTGTCTATGCTTTCATAGGTTACTTGATTCTTTTAATAAGCATCGGACTTTATTCAGCTCGCTTTTCTTCTTCGGGGATCAGCGAGTTTTTTATTGGTGGAAGAAAAATGAATAAGGTGGTGATCGCTCTTTCCGCAGTTGTTTCCGGAAGAAGTGCCTGGCTGTTGTTGGGAGTAACCGGTCTGGTTTATGTTCAGGGCGCTTCAGCAATTTGGGCAGTGGTTGGTTATACCGTTGTGGAGCTCATTCTATTTCTTACTTATGCCAAAAAATTGAGAGAGTTTTCAGAGGAACATGATTGTATCACAGTTCCGGATTTCTTTGCAGAACGCTTTGGTGATAAGACCGGTACATTACGGTCTATTCTCATAATCACTTTTCTGATCTTTATGGTGAGCTATGTTTCCGCGCAGTTTGTTGCCGGTGGAAAAGCATTTTCTTCCAGTTTTGGGATCGAACAAAATACAGGGGTTTTGCTTTCAGCAGTGATTATACTTGCATATACAGTTTTAGGTGGATTTCTGGCAGTTAGTTTAACGGATGCTTTTCAGGCGTTCTTTATGATCTTTGCATTGGTGTTTCTTCCTTTTATAGCCATTCAGGATTTAGGTGGGTGGTCGGTCATGATCGAGCAACTCCAATTTCAGGAAGCTGCGTTGATCGATCCATTGGCACTGAGTGCCGGAGCTTTTATCGGGTTTCTGGGAATAGGGTTAGGTTCGCCGGGTAATCCTCACATTCTATCCAGGTATATGGCGATTGATGACGCTAAGAATTTACGATTTGCAGCAGGAATCGGGACTTTCTGGAATATTGTGATGGCAGCAGGAGCGGTTTTAATTGGTTTGGTAGGAAGAGCATACTTCTCAAATATTGAAATGCTTCCCGGCGCTGATTCTGAAAATTTATATCCGTATTTAGCACAACTGCATTTACATCCTGTTCTATTTGGGATTGTGATAGCGTCCATTTTTGCAGCTATCATGTCGACGGCAGATTCTCAGCTTTTGGTTGCCGCTTCCAGTGTAGTTCGGGATTGGTATCAAAAGATCTTAAAGAGAGACGAAGAAATTCCTCAAAAGAAACTGGTGCTGTATAGTAGGTTAGTTGTCGTTGCACTTGTGGTAGTAGCACTTCTTTTTGGGTTAGTTGCTCAGGAATTGGTGTATTGGCTGGTACTTTTTGCATGGGCAGGATTGGGAGCAGCTCTCGGACCAACTTCAATTCTGGCACTTTACTGGAAAGGAACTACCAAAGAAGGAGTAATTGCAGGAATTATTACCGGAACACTGGTAACTATTGTCTGGTATTTCATTCCCGTTCTGAAAAGCAATATGTATGAACTGGTTCCGGCTTTTATTGCAAGTGGATTGGTAACGATTTTGGTGAGTAAGTGGACTAAAGAATAAAATCAAGATTTTGTCATTTCGAGCAAAGCGAGAAATCTAAAAATTGCTGTAAATAAAAACCTCTAGATTTCTCACATCCGTTCGAAATGACAAAGAACGAAAATCAACGAAACTCTGAAAGTTGAGCGGAATCAGTGATCAACCTACCACCACGAACTGTTGCTCCTAGAACTAATCCGGCGCTTACAAGCACCAAGTTTTTGACGATATACTGACCTTCCAGAGTTAAGCCAAAAGGAAAACTTGTCCACACAACATCAGGCAAAAGAAAAACGGGAAGTACAGTTCCGGGCATTTGTAGAAACAGAAGCAGTAAGGTTGTTCTCATAAACTTTCCCGCGATCAGTCCAATTCCGATCAGCACTTCCCATGTTGCCAGAACCGGTATAAACAGGTCGGGATCGACAAAATAAACAGTATTTCGAACCAGCTCTTCGGCAGGACTTAATCCCGGAAAGAATTTAAGTGCACCAAACCAGAAGAAGATAATTCCCAGCCCGATACGAAGCGAGCTCAACCCGTACTTAGCCATCCATTCAGTGATCAGGATATCGGCTTTATCGAAATATTTCTCAAACATGATAAGAATGGTTTATTTGACAGGAAAATAGATAGAGATTATGAAGAAGTGATGAAGTAAATAAGTCAGACTTTAAATAACTTCAATTAACCAGTATAAAAGAAAAAATATGCCTTACGAAATATTAGTAGGATTGAATGTAACTGATGATGAACTATATCAGAAATACAGGGACGAAATGACACCGATTCTAAAAACTTATGGAGGCGGCTTTAGATATGATTTTACAATAGAAAAAGTATTAAAAAACGATTCAGAATCTAAAATAAACAGGGTTTTTGCTATTTATTTTGAGAGTGAAGAAGCAAAGAATGAGTTTTTTCTGAACGAGAAATACCTTCAAATAAAAGAGAAATATTTTACGCCGTCAGTTTCAGCTACAACAACTATCGCCGGATATAACAGATAAGATCAAACCTTCATTTTAGGCAACGAGAGATCAAGCTTAATGGCGGCAACGCGTATTCCGATAACTACTCCGGTGGTAATGATATAATTCAGGTTGGTTGACATTCCAAAATAGATGCCGAGATAGAAAACCAACGCTCCCATCAAGCAAGCCGTGGCGTAGATCTCTTTTCTGAAAATAAGTGGAACTTCACGACATAGAATATCCCGGATAATTCCGCCAACCACTGCGGAAGTCATTCCCATGATTCCTGCCATAAACGGATTTAAACCAAACGCTAAAGCTTTTTCCATCCCACTGATTGTGAACAAGGCTATCCCGATAGTATCAAACAAAAAGAGAGGTTTGTTGATGTCATCTAACCTGTTTCTGATCAGATAAGTAAATGGAATTGCAGACAAGATCACAATGGGATAAGTCATATCGCCGATCCAGGTTATGGACTCGCTTCCAATCAGGATATCACGAACGGTTCCGCCGCCAATAGCCGTCGCAAAACCGATCACCGCCGCTCCAAAAATATCCAGATCTTTCTTAGCCGCCATCCTGATACCGCTTATAGCAAATACAAAAGTCCCGATAAGGTCAAGGATGGAGATAATGGTCATTTAGTTTTTCTTTTCAGTAGTACTATTCTCCCGATAAAAGGAGAATAGCTGCTATTTGAAATTTGAACATTGCTATTTTCGCGCAGCGACTCACGGTCTAAATTTAATATCCACTTTCTTAGTCGTTTCACCGGATTTCGAGCGCAGTTCCAGTTGTTGCTTCATGTTTTCTGTTGCTCCGACAAAAGCTCTTGCAGAGAAAGAAGAATCATCCGCTAAAACAATAGGTAAACCATTATCTCCAGATTCACGAACGGTTTGTTCGATGGGGATTTCACCTAAAACAGGAACGCCCATTTCTTTAGCTAAATGCTTGGCTCCGCCGTCTCCGAAGATATAATACTTCTTTTCCGGCATATCCGGAGGAGTGAAATACGCCATGTTCTCGACAACACCCAGAACAGGAACATTCACTTTCTCAAACATCGCCACTCCTTTTCGAACATCATCCAAAGCTACAACTTGCGGAGTAGATACAATCACAGCTCCGCTTAACGGCACGGTTTGTACAATAGTAAGTTGGATATCACCTGTTCCCGGAGGAAGATCCATGATCAGATAATCCAGTTCGCCCCATTCCACTTCGGTCATAAATTGTTTTATGGCACTGGTTGCCATTGGTCCACGCCAAACCATCGCCTGATCCACATCCACCAAAAATCCCATAGAAACCATTTTGATCCCGTGTCGCTCTATAGGAACTAATTTCTTTTGAGTAGTGATGTTCGGCTTTTCAAACACATTGAACATGGTTGGAATACTAGGACCATAAATATCGGTATCCATCAGTCCAACTTTGTACCCGTCTTTTGCTAAAGCAGAAGCGATGTTTACGGCTACTGTAGATTTTCCCACTCCGCCTTTTCCGGAAGCAACGGCAATGATATTTTTAACACCCGAAAGAACTTCTTCCTGTTTTTGCTGAGGTTGTTGGGGAGCTTGTTCCGGTTTGTCCTTTCTCTTGGAAACATTAATTCCCACCTGAATATCTACAACAGCTTCGCCGTCAATGAATTTGTGAATGGCTTCTTCGCACTGTCGCTGAATTTGCTGAGCCAGGGCATCATTTTTCTCAGGCATTTCCAAAGTAAAGGAAATGTATTTATCCTGAATGATGATATCGTGGATCATATCCAGAGAGATCAGATCCTGTTTTTCGGTTGGATGGAGAACGTGAGCAAGTGCGGTTTTGATCTGCTCTTTGTTGATGGACATATACTTTTTAAAGGATTTTTTTCTGTATTCTTATATCAGCAATAAAGATACAAAGAATTAGATTGAGTATTGGGAGGGAAAAGTGGTGGCAAATAAAAACTTAGGGCAACAATGACTGACCCAGTAATTAGCATGGTATTCATAACAACATTAATGTGTTTGTTGCTAGTATATATATTTAGGAAAAGTTATCAGTCCTGGGATGAGCAGAATTGGATGATGAAAAGTATTTTAAGAACAATTGCTTTTGGAGCAATAGTTTTCACTCTTCTTTCTTTAATTGTTATAATTTTTCCTCCTGAGTTAAATTAAAACCAAAGATATTTTAAGTCTTAATCTCGTTCCGTACCTCTGGTGCGGAATGTTGCTAGGGAGCTCCGCTCCCAGTTCGCTTGTGCGACCTTTCCACGCCTAAACCCTGATATTAATTCTAATTCGTTCTTATATACCAAAAAAGTATATTTGTCGTACTTGTATTACATGTAAACAAATTCATTGAATTATGCCTATTACAGTTCGTTTAGGAGAGTCGGTTGAAAAGAGACTGGATGAGTTGGCAAAACTTACCGGTCGCACCAAAACTTATTACATTCGTCAGGCTTTGGAAGAAAAGTTAGACGAAATGGAAGACTTGTACATGGCTGAACAGCGTATTGAAGAGCCTCAGAAGCGTTGGAGTCTGGATGAGATAGAGCGCGGCGATGATCTGGAAAGTTGAATTTGACGATCGTGCCCGTAAAGAACTCAGAAAGCTAGATAAGCAAACTCAGGATAGAATTCTGAAATGGCTGCGTACTAATCTGGCGACGGAAGAAGATCCAAGAAGAACTGGAAAATCTCTGAAAGGCAGAATGAAAGGACTGTGGCGATACCGGGTTGGAGATTATCGAATTGTCAGCCAGATTCAGGATGAACAGATTTTGATCTTGATTATTCGAATCGGACATCGGCGGGATGTTTATGATAAGAAGTGAATCAGTTAAGTATGCTTAAAATTATATATCGAGTTTCTAATCTTGTTTCAATAATGAAAGTATTCACATTTAGCTTTTTTCTGTGTTTTTGTATCCTGTTAAGCACCAAGCCTATTTTGGGTCAGGAATCTGAAGAGTATTCTATCATTTTAAAACCTATGAAAAATCAGGGATTAGATACTGATTGGGACGGAAAGAGAATTAGGTTAAGTGATAACGGACTTTCAATTGGAATTACGGTTAGCGCAAATGCATACGAAACGAATTATTATCCCAACGGAAGAGAAAGTAATAGTGATGCAACAGAGAATAAGTCGAGTGATTTAGAGAAAGAACTAATTTTATACAACATAACCTCCAGAGTATCACTGAATACAAGTTCAGAAAACATTTTTGTGTTTACAGATAGTGTAGGAGTATCATTTTCAAGTGAAATTCATAACCCTGAAAAAACATCGATTCTATATTATTCTTTACCAAGTGATACCACAAAGATTTTTATGAGAGACAATCCTTACAGCGCGGACTTTCCATATCAAGTAACGTTATTTTACCCAAGGTTTCAACAAAAACTATCTAACGACACTTTGAATATCGATCTTCATTTACCCATTATTCAAACACCAGAGGGAAACCAAATTATGGAAAGTCGTGTGATTAAGTTAGAGGGTATAATTAAACGAAATTAAAAGAAGAAATTTCCAATTCTTAATTCTATCCCTTTCTTCAAAAATCATTAACTTATTGAGGATTAAGAACAAAACGACACAAACTAACTACACGAATGGCTAAAAAAACACCGTTTCATGCTATCCATCAAAAAGAAGGCGGGAAACTTGTAGAATTTGCCGGATTTGAAATGCCGGTTCAATACAAAGGAATTAAGGTAGAACATGCAGCCGTTCGTAATGATGTGGGCGTTTTCGATGTATCTCACATGGGCGAGTTTTACATTCACGGACCGGAAGCACTCGATCTGGTTCAGCATATTTCAGTAAACGATGCTTCAAAGTTAGTGCCCGGAAAAGCGCAGTATACGTGCATGTGCTATGAAGACGGTGGCATTGTAGACGATATGATCGTGTACAAACTGTTTGAAGATGATCAGTACATACTTGTTGTAAACGGCGCGAATGTAGATAAAGACTTGGCGTGGGTAAACAGCCAAAATACATTTGATGCTACTGTTGTTGATATGTCTGATGATACGTGCCTGCTAGCAGTTCAGGGACCAAAATCAGTAGACACACTGCAAAAGCTTACCGATCTGGATCTTTCAGAGATCGGATTCTACAGTTTCAAAATGGGAACATTAGCAGGATTTGAAAACATCGTGTTTTCAGCAACGGGATACACCGGCGAGAAAGGATTTGAGATCTATTTCGATAAAAACAATGTAGATCCGGAAGCAGTTTGGAATGCCATTTTTGAAGCAGGAGAAGAATTCGGGATAGAGCCTTGTGGTTTAGGAGCTCGTGACACACTGAGATTGGAAATGGGTTTTGCGCTGTATGGCAACGATATCACCAAAGACACTCATCCGCTGGAAGCACGATTGGGTTGGATCACCAAGTTTGATAAAGGTGATTTTGTAGGAAAAGAAGCTCTTCTCAAGAAAAAAGAAGAAGGGAATTCCAGACAATTAGTCGGCTTTGTAATGAACGACGAACGCAACATTCCACGTCATGGATACGAAATAGTGGACGAATCCGGAAATACCATTGGCGAAGTTGCCAGCGGAACAATGTCGATCACTTTGGGTAAAGGAATAGGGATGGGTTATGTGAAAAAAGAATTTGCTGCTGAAGGCAACACTATCCATATTGCGATCCGTAAAAAAACAGCGGAAGCTACAGTAACACGCCCTCCATTTATAAAAAAGTGAGAGAACATATTTTAAAGAACTACGATGGCTAGACTAGATTACATGGACGTATATTTTTCAGTGCAATCCTTTCAGGAAGAGGATCTGCGTGGAAAATCTGCGGTTATTATTGATGTGCTGAGAGCTGCTTCGTCGATGGTGACGGCGCTGAGTAACGGTGCGAAAAAGATCATTCCGGTTGGAGCAATGGAAGATGCAGTCCGAATTGCCCAAACAATGGACAACAAAGATTATCTGCTTTGTGGAGAACAAAACGGACATAAGATCGAGGGTTTTCATTTAGGAAATTCACCGTTAGAGTATACAGAAGATGTAGTAGCGGACAAGACGTTGATCATCAACACTACAAACGGAACCAAAGCGATCAAAAAAGCAGCGCTAGCGAACCGGATGTATGTGGGCTGTTTTCTAAATCAGAAAAGCATTTTAAAAGCACTGGAAGACCACGACGATGATGTGGTTTTGATCTGTTCAGGTTGGCAAGGAAAAATGTCGTTAGAAGACACTTTGTTTGCCGGATCGATTATTTATAAAATGTGCAAAGGTAGACTCCCAAAAAATACTAAAGACGGAGTAAAGGTCGCTTTCAGTTTATATCAGAGTTATAAAGATGAACTTGAACAAGCAATTGAAACCAGTGATCATGCAATTCGTCTTAAAGAACTTGTTCCTGACGGCGATATTCCTTTTGTTTGTGAAACAGATAAATTTGACGTCCTTCCCGGAATGAAGGATGGAATTTTAATCAATTTGAATGGCTAAAAAGAAGTTAAATACAGCCGGAAATTCTAAGGCAGGTATTGACGATAACCGAAAAGTAGAGATCATCGGAGTGATAATTATTGCTCTGGCGATTTTGCTTGGGTTAAGTATTGTCTCCTACACACCGGAGGATTACCAATATGCGACCAAGTTGTCGTTTATGGATCTTTTCAATAAAGATGCATCCTCCAGGTTAGTGCAAAACTGGCTTGGACCTGTGGGAGCTTATCTTTCTCATTTCGTGGTTCACCAACTTTTTGGTTACACCAGTATTATTTTAGCAGTTCTGATCTTTTTTCAAGGTTGGCACATTTTCAGAAGGCGGAATTATAAAGATCTGAGCTGGATCACCATTTTGGGTGTTTGGAGTATGATCCTTTTCTCAACTGTTTTGGGATGGATGAATTTCAATCTGGATTTTCCTGCCGATTCAGTTTGGAGTGGAGCGGCCGGAGTAGCGATCTCAAAAGTGCTTCAGAACTTTACAAGTAGTATCGGATCGGGAATAATCTTGTCACTCTTGGCGATCGTAACTTTACTACTGCTTTGGGACAGAGATCTTCAAAAGTCCATCGATAACCTGAAGTTATGGATCGAAAATGTTCAGCATAAATTGGAAGATGCCCGCATAGCTCGTGCTGAAAAGAAAGAAATTAAAGCGCAGGAAAGAGAAGAGCGCTTAGCCGAAAGAAGAGCAGAACGTGAAGCTGCAAAAGAAGAAAAAGTAGCTAAGAAAGAAGAGAAAAAAAGTGCTAAAGCTGAAACTAAAAAAGAAGTTAAAGAGCCCGAAGCTCCTGCGCCAACGATCGATGACATTGTAGCGAAATCTCAAGAAGAAGATCTGGAACGCATCGAAAAGGAAAAACGCGCTTCCGATGACATCGATAACAGACAAAAGGCAGCTTTAGACAAGAGTTCCAATCTGGAAGAAAAAGAAGTTCTGGACGAAGACAGCGAAGAGCTCGAAGTTTCGGTCTTTAAAGGTGAAGGCGATGAAGAGGCTGGAGAAAGAGATCTGGACAAGATAAATCGGGATAAAGCGAAGGAAGTTCCGGTTATACGATACAAATTCCCAACTATTGACTTGTTAGACACTCCGTCTGACGACAGGACAGAAGTTGATCTGGAGGAAATTCGGGAAAACAAACGGATCATCCTGGATAAATTAAAACGCCACAGAATTGAGATTGTAGGAATTAATGCAATCGTGGGTCCAACAGTAACTTTGTATGAACTAGAACCGGCGCCTGACGTTAAGATCAGTAAGATCGAAAGCTACTCCAACGACTTAAAAATGGCGATGGCTTCAAAAGGTTTGCGCATGCTTTCTCCGATTCCCGGAAAATCTGCAGTTGGGATTGAAGTTCCGAACAGTACACGCGAAATGGTGTATATCAAACAAGTCATCAACACCAAGAGATTTGTTGAAACGGATATGACCTTGCCGGTGGCATTCGGTAAAACGATCGAAAATGAAGTGTTCATGATCGATCTTACAAAAATGCCTCACTTGTTGATGGCGGGAGCAACCGGTTCCGGAAAATCGGTTGGTGTAAACACTATTATTACCTGTCTGCTGTATAAGTGTGATCCGGAAAATCTGAAATTTGTAATGATCGATCCTAAGAAGATCGAATTGGCATTGTATCGCAATATTCAGAATCACTTTTTGGCAATGTTGCCTAATGCAGATGAACCGATTGTAACAGATACCTCAAAGGCGCTGGAAACTTTAAACAGCGTATGTAAGGAAATGGACGATCGATATGACTTACTGAAAATGGCACTGGTTCGGGATATCAAAGCGTACAACAAGAAATTTAAAGAAGGTGAACTGGATGAAGAATTAGGTCACCGCCATTTGCCTTATATCGTAGTTATCATCGACGAACTTGCCGACTTAATGATGACAGCCGGAAAACAAATTGAAGAGCCTATTGCCCGACTTGCTCAGCTTGCACGAGCAATTGGGATCCATTTGGTAGTTGCAACTCAGCGGCCATCAGTGAATGTAATTACGGGTACAATCAAGGCTAACTTCCCGGCACGAATTGCTTATCAGGTAGCTTCAAAAGTTGATTCCAGAACTATCCTGGATGTGGGAGGAGCTGATCAATTGGTAGGAGCCGGTGATATGTTGTTTACAAACGGCGCCGGGATGACCCGACTTCAAAATGCATTTGTTTCTACTGAGGAAGTGGAACGAATAAATTCATTTATTGGTCAGCAAGCAGGATATAAGGAACCATTTCATCTGCCGATAATACAAGAGGACAATGTAGGAATACCTGACCCGTTAGATGATATAGATGAAATGTTTCAAGCGGCTGCAAAAGTAGTTGTATTGCATCAGCAGGGATCAGTTTCATTGCTACAAAGAAAATTAAAGATCGGCTATAACAGAGCCGGCAGAATCATAGATCAATTATTTAATGCAGGAATCGTTGGACCATATCAAGGAAGTACAGCACGCGATGTTCTCGTTCAGGAAGAAGAAGAATTACAAGAGATCTTTGATGGCCTTGAAAACCTCTAGCCTAATTACTTTTCTGATGATCGTTTTTGCGATCTCGGTACAAGCGCAAAACAAAGTTTTCCCAAAGCTAAAAGCCAATTTTGAAAATGAAAAAGCCTTTGTAGCTGATTTCGAACACGTTTATTATGACTCTTACACAAAAGAATCTCTGTCCAGTGAAGGAAAGATCTGGGTGTCATCAGATAAATACCGGCTAGATAGTGAAAATCAGTTGTTGATCGTGGATGGGGAAACATCCAGAGTGTATGATGAACTGCGGAACAGAGTAATTATCAGTGATTATTCTGAAGAAGATGACGACTTTGCTCCATCAAGGATGTTGAACGGAGTAGATTCCACTTATACTATTACCGAAGAAAAAATGACTAACGGCAGAACAAAGATCATCATGAAAACAGAAGATGATTTCGCATTATATCTAACGGTAGAAATAATTGTGGATGCTAAAGCCACTCCAATTAGCATTACAGCGTATGACTTTTCTGACAACGAGATCATAACTACTTTTAAAAACGGGTCTTTTTTGCTTAAAAATGAAGAATTATTCGTGCTCCGCTATCCTCAGGATGCAGAAATAGTTGACACTAGGTACTGATCTTGAAAACAGCATTAAAAGTAATTGCAGGAATTCTGATCGCCGGTTTTTTTCTTTGGCTTGCCTTCAAAGAAGTAGAGTTTGAACAAATTATAGAAGCATCTAAATCCATGAGCTATGGCTGGATCATTCCTTTTGTTCTGGCTACGCTATCGGCACATTTTATTCGGGCGGAAAGATGGAGATTATTATTTAACGATAAAGCTAAAACTCCACACAGAGTCACTCTTTTTACAGGTGTGATGGTAGGTTATCTTTCAAACATTCCATTCGCAAGATTGGGAGAAGTTACACGACCTGTGTATGTAGCTCGTCAGGTTGATGAAAGTAATAGCAAGCTGATCGGAACCATTGTTCTTGAGCGTATTATAGATATGATCAGTTTACTTTTGTTGATGGCTTTTGTGGTCATATTTATGATCTCAGATCCTGAAATCTTAAGTAATTTATTCGGTTTAGATATCACCGACTCGGAAGTTCTGCTATCATTTGCTTTGTCAATTGGTAAATACTTAGGAATTGGTATCCTTGGTTTTGGCGCGGTCTATTTAATTCTGAGATCTTTAAGCAAAAAAGTTGAATTGATATCTAAAGGCTTCGAAAAGTTTAAAGAAATATCAAAGACATTCATTGATGGCGTGCTTGCTGTAAAGGAGCTTAAAAACTGGCCACTTTTTGTGTTATACACAGCGCTGATCTGGGTTTGCTATATAGGCATGACATACATTCCATTCTGGATGTTTGATATGCACACCATATATGATCTTTCATATGCAGATGCTTTAGTGCTCACAATGGTATCGGCGGTAGGAATTATAATACCGACTCCGGGTGGGGTTGGTACGTATCACTTGTTTATTACAAAGAGCTTGTTTTTACTTTATGCGGTTCCTGAAGCAATTGGTTTGGCATACGGAACCATAACCCATGCATCAACACTTGCTGTAATTATTATAAGCACCCCAATATTGCTGGCTTTGGATAAGTATATTGCGTTGAAACATTCAGCCAAAACAAATGGAACAAGCCCGGAATAAAGCAGTACATCTTTTGACTTAAGCAGGTTAACCTTGCTTTAAAAATTTAGTACATTCTTAAAACTTCTTTTTTGACGATGAAACGATCAATTGTAGCCACTTTCTTATTTTTTCTGATTTCAGGGGTGGATGCTTTCGCACAAACCGGGAGCACTCAAAATTCATTGCTACCTGAAATAGATCCTCAGGATATAGAAATCCGTAGTGAATTCAGGGCAAGATTTCCGGGAATCCGACGTCAGCCTATTTTAGGATTCAATCCTAAACCCAGAGTTTTTCGAATCGACCCAAACAGAGTTCCTTTTATGGAATCGGACAGAGAAGCTGTTGCTAGCATTGCTCTAACTCAGCTGGACAGACCAGAACCGCCTTTTAAATCAATTTTGCAAGAACCACCCAGAACTAATGCTTTTGTAAAAGCAGGATTCGGTAGTTTTACTACTCCTGAACTTGAAGCTTATGTTTTAAGAAGATTAAATAATGAAAGCATTGCTTCTATTAATATTGATTATTCAAGCTCAAATGGTCATTTAGAGAATCAGGACTCAGGATTTAGAATTTTTGACCTGAACGGTGTTTATGGAACGAAGCTGAAAGGTGGAGCAAAGTTGTCCGCGAAAGTAGGTGCTTTCAGTGATTTCAATCATCTTTTTGAATTGTCAAATAATGTACCTTCAGATAATTCAGGCACACCTGAAAAAGATTACAAAGGCTTAAATGCAGGTATTATCCTCGAAAACAATACCAATGACCTGGAAGGATGGGAATTGTACTTCAATACATCTGCAGTAAATATAGATCTAATGGCGCCAAATGCGGCTTTAAGGGGAAGCCAATCTGAGCAAATTATTCAGACAGGATTTAAAAAAGAATGGGCAGGATCAAAATTATATGATGTTTTAACAGCTAAAATTGACGTAGAAGGCGGGAATTATTCAACCGAAGGTGCCGGTGATACTCAATGGTTGAACACTTCAGTAACTTTTGGGTATAGTAGTTTGTTCAATTACGCCACAGAAATAGAGTTAGAAGGCGGAATTGCATATTTGTCAGACGGATTTAGAAGCAAGCCTTTACTTGTACTGAATTCCAAACTTAACCATACAATTAAAGAAGGATTAAACCTGACAGGTAAGATCTATGCGCAACCTGAAATGAAATCTGTCTGGGAGCATCATCAAAATAATAGATTTTTGAATATAGGTTCTCAAACTCAATTTCAATATACCTTTGGTGTAGATGGAGGGATTGAATTCTATCCAATGGAGTCCACAAAGCTTTTTGGGAGCGTTTCTTATAAGGCGATTGACAATTATAGCTACTACTCAAGAGCTTCAAGAGCATTCGGTGCTAATACAGAACAGACATTTTATACCATCAATTATTCAGATGCTTCAAAATTCAAAATGGAGTTAGGAGTGACTCAGCAAATAATTTCTGATAAAGTTTGGTTTGATGGATTCGTATACGCTCAAAGGCCGGAACTAAAAAGTGGAAGCGACATTCCATTTGAAGAAAGACTTGGTGCAGAAGCAGTATTTTCCATAAAACCTGTAGATCAATTTAAAGTAAGTTCTTGGATGCAATATATTGGAGAAAGAGAGGATGGCAGTTCGCCTAACACACAAACAGTTGATGGTTATATTTTGGTGAATGCAGGAGCTGATTATAAGTTCAATGAAAAATTTGGCGTTTACTTGAAAGTGTTGAATATTCTGGGACAAAACTATGAGGTTTGGCAAGGTTACGAAGAACGACCTTTTCAAATATTCGGAGGTATAAAAGTAACTTTATAAGCTATGACGAACGATTTTTTAAAAGCATTCGGTTTAACGATCCGTGATCAAATTATCATGAAAAACTCTGTTGAGATAAAAGGGTTAGGTACTTTTAAGGCAGAACATACAAGCCAACAGCAAGAAAGAAAAGGAGATGGAAAACTTGTAATGCTTCCTCCTAAAGACAGTATTGAATTCAAAGCCGATATGGAGGAGTAGAAATGCTGATAGACAACGAAAAATTTATAGCACTCCTTTCGGATAATTCCGGGATAGAAAAAGAAAAAGTAGAGAAGTATCTCGAAGAACTTATTAGCGAGATGAAAACGTCTTTTGATGAAGGAGAAGGCTATGAAGTTGAAGGTTTTGGTATTTTCAGTAAGCTCGGCTCCAACATTCTTTTTATTCCTTCTGAGGAACTTGAAACAGAGATTAATTACAAATATGTAGGAATGGAGCCGATAGAGCTTCCTGGGGGACAAGAACAGCAAGAAACTAAAGAGGAGGAAGAAAATCCCATACAGGGAATTCTTGACGGAGGAGGAACTGAAGAGCGGGAAGAATACGAGGATCCGTTTGCCGAGCTGTTTAATGAAGCAGAAGAACACGAAAAATCAAAACAAGAAGAAGAGTCTTTAGATCTGACTGAAGATGAGATAGAAGCTGTAGTTGAAGAAGAGATTGAGAGCGAAGATGCTGAAGAAATTGTGGCAGAAAGCCCCGTTGAAGAAGATATTGACGACCTTGAAGAGTCATTAAAAGATATTTTCGGAGAAGAGGAATCGAATGAAGAATCAGACGAAGAAATAGAGGCCGCTGAAGAAGAGGAGTCTATTCCCGGGCCTAAGGAATGGGGAATTGATGCACATAAAGAAGAAGAACAAGAAGATGTGTTTTCCGGATTGCTTGGTGATGAAGCAGAAGAAACAGAGTTAATAGATGAAGATGATATATTTGCTACAGAAGATGAATTAGTGGATGAAGAGGACGTTTTTGAAACCGAAGAAAAGTCTACTGAAGAGGAAATAATAGAAGAAGAAGGAGAGGAAGAAATTGATTTTTCTGCTCTGGAAGATGACGGCGCTGAGGATGATTTTGAAGATCCTTTCGAATCTTTGGAAGAAGAGGATGACAATGATTTTGTGCCAGTGGTAACAAATGTGTCTTCCGGTAAAACTTCTAAAAAAGAAGAAAGCACAGAAGCAGAAGATCCCAAGGAAAGTAAAAGAACAGAAAAAAAGAGCAAAACGCCTAAAAACCCCAGAGAGAGAAAGAAAGGCGCTCCGGTATTCTTATATATGGTTCTTGGACTGGTCGTTTTGGGTGGAGCCGGATATTTGCTGGCATATTTTGGAGTGGTGAATATTGAAGGCATAACACCGAGTTCAACCCCAACTCAAATCGTGCAAAATACGCCACCGGTAGTGGAACCAGAAAGTATCCCTGCTCAAACTACTGAAACGGAAGAAGAGCAACCGAATAACACTATTCCTGAAATTGAAGAAACCACTTCGAATCAGATTGATGCCGGAACTGAAAACACGCCGCAAAATCTGTCTGAGAACACAGGTGGTGATTTTGCACAGGCTCAGGATAACGATATAGCTCCTTTGGTAGCCGATGAAAAGGCTCCCGGAGAGGTTGGAATAATTACTCCATTAAATGGAGAAGAAAATGCTGAACCATACGGACTAAATGGAACAGCAACTACAGCTGGGAACAATGGATATACAATAGTGCTATATACATTGAGCCGTAAATCTGGAGCGGATGCACAGTTTGAAAAACTTTCAGGTGATGGCTTCAGAGTTATCATCAAAGAAAAACCGTCAACTGAATTCGGAACGTTGTACAGAGTGAGTATTGGGCAATTTAGAACACTGGCAGATGCAGCTATTGCCGCCGAAAAAGTAGACGCTCAGATACTAGGAAATTATATCATCACAAAAATTTAAAAATACCCCTTTACATGAACACCCTTCTTTTATTTATGCAAGATTCTACGGCTGTTGCTGATTCTTTGGCAATTGCTCTTGAAGGTGAAACCATCACATTATTTGATCTTTTAATTGAAGGCGGGATTTTAATGATCCCAATCTTCATCCTTTTTATGCTATCCATGTATGTGATTGTTGAGCGCTGGAGTGCTTTGAACAGGTCTCATACAGATACAGACAGGTTTTTAAGTTCTGTAGAGGGATTATTAAAATCGGGTAAGCAGACAGATGCAATGGCTTACTGCGACGATTACGACAAACCGCTCGCGAGAATTATTAAAGCCGGAATAAAGAGATTAGGTAGACCAATTAGAGATATCGAAGATGCTATTGACAACGCAGGAAAAAAAGAGATCTTCTTTTTAGAAAAGAGAATGAATTGGTTAGCAACCATAGCTGGTGTAGCACCCTTATTAGGATTTACAGGCACAGTAACCGGGATGATCGAAGCATTTATGGATATTCAGTCTCTTCAGGGAAATGTTAATCCAAGTGAACTGGCAGGCGGTATTTGGGAGGCGCTGATTACAACGGCAGCGGGGCTGATTGTAGGCTTGATAGCATTTGGTTTCTATAACTTTTTATTAGGCAAAATAAACCGATCCATTTTTGAATTGGAAAACGCATCTGCCGACTTTATGGATCTTCTTCAATCACCGGCACCTAAAAAGCAGGCATAACTATGGCACGCGACTTTAGACGAGGAGATAAAAGATTAACTCCGTTATCATTATTCTCTCAATCTTCATTGACGGATATTGTGCTGCTTTTGCTGATCTTTTTTCTGTTGACTTCATCCTTTGTTACAAACTTTGGGATTAAAGTGAACATCCCAAAAGCAGAATCAGGATCTACAACCCAAAACGAGTTTATTTCTGTTGCAATTACTAAAGATGGAGAGTTTTATGTGGATGGAGATTTAACAGCTCGAGGTTCTTTAGCATTACAAATAAGATCAGCACGCAATAATAAGCAGAGTCAAACGATAATACTACGCGCCGATAAAGATGCGAAAGTAGATGATGCAGTAAGAGTTATGAATATTGGTAAGGCCTTGAATTTAAAATTGGTCATGGCTACGGAACAAAGTTCACTCTAATAAAACCAATAATGAACAATAGTAAGTTTACTAAAGATGACAGTGTTGCGCTAACGGTTACGTTAAGCGTAAGCATTGTATTGGTTTTATTTTCTCTTTGGTACACATTGGACATGAACCAAAACTTTCGTCCTTCTTTTATTGAAGTTGAGTTCGGAGAGTTTAGAACCGGAACGTTGGCAGAATTCTCTGAAGTAAAAGAAGAAAAAGTTGCTACCAGACCTAACCCATCAGAAGTAAAGACAGAAGAGCCTGTAGAAGAAACCCCGATTCCTGAAGAGCAGCCACAGAATCCGGCAGAAGAAATTACAAAGCCGGTTGATTTACCCGATGAAGTAGAAGAAATTAAAGAGGAAGTAGTTGAAACACCCAAAACTGAAGTGGTGGACCCAACAAAAGAAATTACAGAAGAAGTAAAAGAAGAAATTGAAATTCCACCTCAGGCTAAAGAAGATCTTGAAGTAAATGAGGGAGCTAAAGAAAGTGGAGATATTAAAGGAAATACCGGAGAAACTAATGCTGATGCCGGCACAGGAGCAGATGATGAAAAGTCTGCCCCTTACGAGCTGAAATGGGAGGGAAATATAGAAAGAGATCCGATGGTTCAGCCTTTACCGGAGAATACAGCTAATACAGAAGGTGTTATATCAGTTAGATTTCAAGTTAAGCCTGATGGATCTGTAGGTCTTATCATTCCTCTTAAAAAAATGAATCCCGAATTAGAAAAAGAAGTTCAGCGAACTTTAAGAAGCTGGAAGTTCTCAAAACTACCAAGTGGAGTTCCTCAGCAGGCTCAATGGGGAACAATAACATTCCGATTTGTATTCGGATAAAAAAATTAATCGGAATATGTTTAAACAGCTAGCAGTATTAGGACTCACTTTACTTTTAGTTAGCACAGCGTGTATTAAAGAGGATTCAAATGAGTTTTCTGAAATAAACACCTGGATCAAAGATGAAATGCAAACTAATTATTTATGGAATGAGAGAGTGCCTGAAAGCGTAAGTGGTACAATTCCACCGGGAGCATTTTTTGGTAGTATGTTAGATCCGGAAGACAATACTTCTTTCATTTTGAGCAACTCCAATATTATACCCGGAGAAACAAGCGGGCTTACCTTTACAAGTGGAATTTCTCCTGCATTCGGTCAATTCAGTAATACAGGAGGCGTTTTTATTATAGTAGAATTCGTATATCCCGGCTCTCCGGCTGATTCCGCAGGCTTTAAAAGAGGAGATATTATTCTGGGAATAGATGGCTCTGGATTAACAACAGCTAATTTTCTACAGCTATTTTATTCAGAAAGAAATTCCGTTCGGTATTCGTTGGGAAGCTATGATCCCGAAGCACAGACTATATTCTTTGCAGATAGCAATGTAACTGTAGAACAAGGAGAGTTGGATTTAAATCCAGTAGTTTATTCTGATATTATAGAACAGAATAATGATAAAGTAGGCTATATTTTATATGCCAGTTTTAACTCAGGAGAATCCGCTAAATACAATGATAGTTTAGATGTAGTTCTTCAGGAAATGAAATCACAAGGTATATCAGAATTAATAATCGACCTTAGGTACAATGAAGGTGGTGATTTTGATGCGGCCCGCAATTTTGCAAACGCTGTAGTTCCGGCAAGTTCTGCTCAGGATGAAGATGTTTTTATAAGATTGAAGTATAACGATATTTTGGAACAGCAGATCCTACAGGAAGATGGGGAAGATTCTGAAAGATTATTTATAAAGTTTGAAGAAGATCCGGAAAACTTAAACTTGGAAAGAGTGTATTTCCTAACTACAAGTAGTACTTCTTCAACAAGCGAGTTAATGATAAGTGGACTGAGCCCTCATTTGGAAGTAGTAAAAGTTGGGACAAGAACGGCAGGAGAATATTTTGGTACCAAAATAATTTTCGGAAGTGAGGCTACGCCTCCTAATAGCTATATAATGGTTCCTGTAGTGCTTCAGTATCAAAACTCAAATGGAACAACAGTTAGCGGTGGAATTGAACCGAATTTAACTGCTGTAGAAAATTTGTTGCAACCATTCCCAATCGGAGATACTCAGGATCCTATACTTGCCAGAGCATTGAACTCAATTTCAAATGGAAGTCAATCTTCGAGTGCCAAATTTATTTCAAAGCCCTATATCGATCTTGTGGATGAAAGATCACGAAAGCTGGGAAGAATTATGTTCCGCTCAGAAAAAAATTAAAGCCCTTACTTCACAACTTTTTACTCATTGCTTGCATATGTAGCAATACATTTAGTTATTCAATTCTGTAATAACTAACTAAACTAACGTCGGTGCTACTATGAAGGCAAGAAAGCAATTCTTTTCTGCAATCGTTTGTATGATTGTATCAATTTTTGTGGCTGAGATCTCTTCAGCTCAGATATTCGGACACGGAGAGGAAACAGACTCTCCAACATTTAAAAAAGAACTTTTTAAGGATTTAAATTATAGAAACATCGGTCCTTTCAGAGGAGGCCGATCTGTTGCAGTTTCCGGACACGCATCTCAACCCTACACTTTTTATACCGGATTTACGGGTGGCGGTGTTTTTAAAACGACTGATGGAGGAAGTAGCTGGATCAACATAACCGATGCTTATTTTAAGACAGGCTCTGTGGGAGCTATAACTGTCGCACCATCTGACCCGAACGTGATCTATGTAGGAATGGGTGAAACGGATATACGAGGAAATATGAGTGCCGGAGATGGGATGTATAAGTCTACTGATGCTGGAAAAACCTGGAAGCATATAGGCTTAGGAGAAAGTCAGTTTATTGGCGACATCGAAGTACACCCTTCAAATGATGATATTGTTTGGGTAGCAGCTATGGGGCAAATCTTTGGTATGGATGGAAATGAAGAAAGAGGAGTTTTCAAATCTACAGATGGAGGAGCTACCTGGAAAAAGGTTTTATTCAGAAATACTAAAACCGGAGCTGTAGATATAGCCGTTGATCCAAACAATCCCAGAATACTATTCGCGGCACTTTGGGAAGCTTACAGAAATCCTTGGGAAATGAGTAGTGGTGGTGAAGGAAGTGGATTGTTCCGAAGTAAAGACGGCGGAGAAACCTGGGAAGAAATTTCAAAATTCCCCGGAATGCCAAAAGGATTACTTGGGAAGATCGGTGTTGCTGTTTCGCCAGCAAACTCAAACAGAGTTTGGGCTATTATTGAGAATCAAAATGGCGGAGGTTTGTTCCGTTCAGAAAATGGTGGAGATACCTGGAGAAGAATTAGTGCAGACAGAAATCTTCGTCAAAGAGCTTGGTATTATTCTAAAGTAATTGCTGATCCGAAAAATGAAAATGGCGTATATGTTCTTAACGTAGGTTTCTGGAAGTCTACTGATGGAGGAAGTAAGTTCAGCAGGATCGGAACGCCACATGGCGATCATCATGACCTGTGGATCGATCCAAATGATTCGCAACGAATGATCATTGCTGACGATGGAGGAGGTCAGGTAACCTACAATGGTGGCGAAGGTTGGTCTTCGTATTACACGTCAGCTACAGCTCAAATTTATCAGGTTACTACGGATAATCAATTTCCGTATATGGTGTACGGAGCTCAGCAGGATAACAGCACGTTTGCCATCAAGAACAGAACAAACGGTTTTGGAATTGATGAAAGCGATTGGTGGCCTGTAGCCGGTGGCGAAAGTGGATATATTGCTCCTGATCCGGAAGACCCGAATGTTACTTTCGGTGGAAGTTATGGCGGATATCTTAACAAATATGATAAAGAACTTGGTTTAAGTGATCGCGTTGATGTTTGGCCTGACAACCCAATGGGCGCGGGAGCTGAAAACCTGAAGTATAGATTTCAATGGACTTTCCCAATTGTCATCTCTCCTCATAATCCTGACATTCTCTACACGACTTCTCAACATGTACATCGTTCAACAGATGAAGGAATGAGCTGGGAAGTTATTAGTGATGACCTGACAAGAAATGATAAAGAAAAGCAGAAAGAATCGGGCGGACCGATCACGAAGGATGATACCTCGGTAGAGTATTACAATACGATCTTTACGTTTGTTGAGTCTCCAATTCAGGAAGGTATTTTCTGGGCAGGTTCTGATGATGGATTAATTCACATCAGCAGAGATAATGGAGAAACATGGGAAAACGTAACTCCGAAAGGATTACCTGAAACGATGATCAGCATCATTGACGCTTCTCATCACGATGCAGGAACAGCTTATTTTGCCGCAACAAGATACAAGTTCAATGACTTTGCTCCGATGATCTACAAAACCACAAATTATGGTAAAAGCTGGACGAAGATCACAAAAGGAATTCCTGCAATGGATTTCACTCGCGTAGTTAGAGAAGATCCCAACAAAAAAGGTTTATTGTACGCAGGAACAGAAACCGGTGTATATGTTTCTTTCGATGCGGGCGAAAACTGGCAGGATCTACAGTTGAATCTTCCGGCAGTTCCGGTTACAGATATGGCTGTTCATAAACGAGACAAAGATCTTGTAGTGGCAACTCAAGGACGTTCGTTCTGGATATTGGATGATCTTCCTGTACTGCATCAAATGAGTGATCAGATCGCAAAAGCAGAAAACCACCTTTTCCAACCGGAAAAAACATACTTATTCGGAGGTCCCAGCTTCAGTAGACCGGGTTCTGCAGTAGGTCAGAATCCTGAACGAGGAGCTGTTTTCTTTTATACACTGAAGGATGAAGTTGAAGAAGAGATCAAGATGGAAATTACCGATCCTTCAGGTAATACCATACGAACCTATTCAAGCATCAAAGATGATAATGATCGACCGGTAAGAGAGTCATCGACTTTTTATGAAGAAGAAGATCGAACCAGACCAAGTGTGGTAGCAAATCAGCCCGGACTTAATAAGTTTGTTTGGGGATTGGATTATCCTGATGTAACCAGAATTGATGGCACACAAATTCTTTGGGCAGGAAATACTTCAGGGCCGTCCGCAATTCCGGGAACATACACAGTTAAAATGCATATCGGTGATGAAGTTGTTGGGGAACGCAATTTTGAAGTGGTTAAAGATCCAAGATTGGAAAATGTTACTCAGGAAGATTTCGTAGCACAATTCGAGCTGGTTAAAACCATCAAAGCAAAACTGGATACAACGCATAAAACCATCAATAGAATTCGTGAAGTTCGTAAAGAGATCAACGAAATGATGGCTGAAGCAAAAGACAACAAAGAGCTACAGGAAAAAGCGAAAACGATGCTGGAGGCAATGTCAGAAGTTGAAAATGAGCTGATGCAAACCAAAGCCGAAGCAACTCAGGATGTATTGAACTTTGAGATCAAACTAAATAATAAGCTGGCTTCTCTAGCAAGTACTGTAGCAACCGGGTATGGAAGACCAACCAAACAGCAATACGCTGTGTATGAAGAACTTGCAGGAAAGGTAGATGCTCAATTCAAACGTTTGCAAGCAGTTTGGGACGGTGAATACGAGAACATCATTCAGGAGTTTGAAAGCAAAGGCGGGAAAATTCAGAACTGATCTGGGTTCAACAAAATTCTAAATTATTATACAAAAGGCGCTTTTCGGGCGCCTTTTTTTATTTAATCAAGAAGCGGGAGCTGTAGTAGAGAACTCCTAAAATTAGGATTATAGCCATGACCAACCCTCCTCTTGTTCTCCTCCCAAGAGGAGAAACTCGTTGGTTTGATTCAGTATCTGAGCAACGAGATTCTCATCCACCAGAGGGGATTTAGGGGTGTGTTTAATTCGTTTGTCATCTTAAAGAGAGCCCATCTGATGGGATTTTAAAGCGACTGTGTATTAATTAAAATTCTCTTTCTTATACTCAGAATCATAATCAGATTTTTTGCTGATCAGCTTATTAAGGTAGCCGAAAAGATAATTTACGATAACAAGAATGAACGTCGTCCCAACGCCTAACCAATATTGTTTAAGAGCTATACTTATTCCAATCCCGGCAGCCATTAAAATGGTTGCTGCAGTAGTGAGATATCGTACAACCTGACTCGAAGAGCTTTTTAGTATGGTTCCGGCGCCAATAAAACTGACACCTACTACAACGGCATGAACCATACGAATTGGATCAACGCCAAGACCTTCTGGTTGGATAAGCTGATTGAAATCTATGATCACTATTCTCCCCAAAGAAACTAATAATGCAGCCGAACCGGAGATAATCATATTGGTTCGGAACCCGGCCGGTTTTTGTTTCCATTCTCGTTCCAGCCCCAGAATCCCTCCCAGAATAAGAGCGATTGTTACATCTAATAAAATTTGCGCTTGTTCATACATGAAAACCCGAAATAAGTAAAAGAGTCTCTTATTCTAATGGGTTAGAGAAGATTTTGTTCCGTGTTGGATCTTCGGACATCGAAATATTAGAACTGTTTTCACGGTCAGAAGGGCTACATCCGTCTGAACTTCAAGGTATATTTAATTCCATCTGAAGGAAAAATCTAAGGCGATAAAATTCAGGATTGATCAGAATATTCGGTTAGAATTATTTCTTTATCCGAGCTGTCTAATCCTATCCATTCTGTGTTGTCAGATAATGCCAACTGGATTCCTGTTTTATTTACTACTTCTACTATATGAGAAAACCATTTTGAATAAGACCAGTCTTTTGGTTCGGTAGAAATAAAGCCGTTTAAAGATGGGTTCCAGTAAACCCCTGCAGCTTCACGATAAACAAACTGGTAATAACTTTGACCTTTGTTTTCTAATATCAAAATTAACTTACCAGATTCTAAAACCTCTATTTTTTTAAGAATCTCTTTCTTCATTATTTTAACCGATTATTCTCACTCATCACTCATCACTTTTCACTTCTTTCTTTTCACCTTTCACTTCCTCACTCTTAGGCATCGCATTCCTGAAATTAATATCTCGTTGCGGGAAAGGAATTTCTATATCATAATCTCTGAACTTTCTGACGATAGCTTGATTCAGTTCATTCAAGATCGAGTAATGTTCTTTCACATTTCCGACCCAAACGATCAGCTTCATATTCCAGGAAGAGTCCCCGAATGACCGCAAGTGTACATCATGTTTTGGGGTATGTAATATAGATTCACTTTCTTCAGCAACTTCGTTGAGGGCTTTCAATACTAGATCTAAATCTGATCCGTAAGCCACACCCACATCAATAACTAAACGATAAGTTGGATCTCCGTAGGAATAGTTGACTACATTTTTTGAAATGAACTCAGAATTCGGAACAATTACAGAAATGTTATTGATCGATCGAACGGTGGTGGAGCGGATATTAATTTCCTGAACATCTCCTTCAATATCATTAACCAGTACGCGATCTCCAATACTGATCGGTCGTTCAAAAAGTACGATCAAACCTGAAATAAAATTCGAAGTGATATTCTGTAAACCAAAACCAATACCTACAGAAAGAAAACCAAAGATCACTGCAAGCCCGGTCAGGTCAACACCTACAAACTGAAAGGAAACCAACATCCCGATGATCATGACCACGTATTGGGTCATCCTTGAAAGTGTAAAACGGAGTCCCGGATCCTTAATAAACCGAGGTAATACTTTATTGTTTAAAATCCGTTTTACGAAACTGCCCAGATAAGTAAACCCAATTAGGAAGAAAATGAAGATACAAATGGAGAGAAGAGTAACCGGAGTATCTTTTAATTCAAATAAAGTAGTATTGAATAGAGTCCCTAAATAGTCAAAGATCTCACTGGGAGTGAGATCATTCATAGTAGGTAATGATTGGGTGGAGTCTGCTTGCATATTTTCTTAATTAGGTTGAGAGAAAATAAACAAATCTGTAAGAATCCCACTATACTTAATTCCCTGAAGACGGTGAAGTTTTGCGCTCTCCTTCCCGGTCTCGTCTGGACTTGATCATTCGTTGAACTAGTGAGTCCAATTTTTGAAGTTGTTCGGGGGTACAAAGCGCTCTGATGTTAGAAATATGTTCGTAGGTTCGAAGCTCCATATTAGAGACTAATGTTCCGATATCAGTAGTTAAAGAATCAATAGTTTCAATGGAAACGTCATCAAGTTGAGTAAGACGAAACATTTCCCTGCGTTTTTCATCGATTTTTTGTTGAAGAGCTTTCGTTTCAGTTCTGTGGCTGGAGTTTAAAGAATCATATGCTTGTTTCTGCTCTTTGGTAAAGCCAAGTTCTTTTTCAACATAAGCTCTTCTTCTGTCTCCGTCTTTTCGGTCACGATCTCGCTTTCCAAGTTCAGGACCAACAACTAATCCGATAAGAATCAGGTTCAGTACAACCAAAACGGAAATGGATATAATGGTAAATCGTTTGTTTTCAAATAAACCCATGGTTTACTCCAAGGAAGTTAAAGTTGCATAATCCGGAAAATACTCTTCAGAATACTCTGAGATATCTTCAGTTGTCTGTTCGCTGTCAGAACTGGTAGAATAAAAAAGAATGGCAGAAACATTCAGGATCAAAATTAAAATAACAGCGGCATATTTTCGCACTTCTGAAAGAGTGAAGATGGTAGCTGTTTTAGGAGCGTTCTGATTGTCAATTTCATCAAAACGAGCAAAAAGAGTTTCTTCAAAATCATCACTGGTTGAAACAAAAGCAGGCTTTTCAGCATCTTTCATCAACTGGTCTATATGGGTTTGTATGTCTTTTTCTGATCTCATAATTCTTCCGATAAAGGATTAGGCGAAATGTGTTGTAAAAACTTGTGCTCTTTAAAAATAATTTTCATAATTGTCCTCCATGATCTTTCTGAGGTTCTGTTTACTTCGGTGAACCAAGGATTCTATAGAGGACAAACTCTTCTCCATGATGTCCGCAATCTCTTTGTAACTAAGCCCGTCTTGTTGGCTAAGAACGAAAGCCGTTCGTTGGGTTTCAGCAAGCTGGTTCAAAGAATCCTGAATAAATAACTGCTGCTGTTTTTGGTAGAGTTCTTCTTCCGGATCAGGCAGGTCGGATGCAGTTTGAGACATTTCCAGATCGGCAGCTTCTGATCGTACACGTTTCTCGAAATAAGCAGCGCGTTTCAAGCTTCGGCGTTTTTTCAGTTCATCTAATGATCTGGAAACAGCAATTCTGTACATCCAGGTAAAAAGAGAAGCTTCTTCTTTAAAATTGGAGATAGTTTTGTAAACCTCAGCAAATACTTCCTGAGTAAGGTCTTCAGCGTCGTCGACGTCTTTTAGATATCCATAACAAACATTCAGGATTGGGTCTTTGTATTCCCGCACTAATTGCTGAAACGCAGTTCGGTCTTTATCCCGTAATCGTTGTATGAATTTCTTTTCTTCCACTAAAGCCAATTTAATGTTTTAGACGAAGGAATTAAGAATTTCTTTCAGAAGATTTTTTCTGGAAAATAACCATAGGGACGTAATGCTTTACGTCCCTACGGTTGATATTTAAATAGACAATTACTTTTTCAGCTTAACAGGTTTTGTTTGCCAGATCTCATCTGCATAATCCAGAATAGTTCGGTCGCTGGAGAATTTACCGATTTTAGCCACATTCAGAATAGCCTTTCTGTTCCATTCGGATTGATCTTTATATAGATCTTCAACTTCTTCCTGCTTTTTCACATAAGTTTCATAATCCGCCATAACCATGAAGTAGTCTCCTTTGTGGAGTAATGCGTCAACAATTGGCTGGAAAAGCGTTGGATCTTCTTCACAGAAGAAACCGGTACGAATTTGATCGATCACTTTTTTCAACTCAGCATTGGCATTGTAATAATCCCACGGGTTATAACCCTGTTGACGAAGTTCGTCCACTTCTTCCACCGTTAATCCAAAGATGAAAATATTATCGTCACCAACTTCCTCTTTGATCTCTACATTCGCTCCGTCAAGAGTACCAATAGTAAGAGCACCGTTCAGCGCAAATTTCATGTTACCTGTTCCTGAAGCTTCCATTCCTGCAGTAGAAATTTGCTCGGAAAGATCAGCAGCCGGAATCATCATTTCCGCTAAGGTAACTCGGTAGTTTTCAAGGAAAATACACTTCAGCTTATCGCTAACTTCCGGATCGTTATTAACCTTCTCACCAATGCTGTTGATAAGCTTTATGTGAAGCTTTGCCATTGCATAACCAGGAGCAGCTTTTCCGCCAAAGATCACTGTTCTTGGAACAATATCCAGGTCGGGGTTCTCTTTTAAACGGTTATATAATGTTGCTACATGTAAAGCTGCCATCAGTTGACGTTTGTACTCATGAATTCTCTTGATCTGAATGTCGAACATAGACTTTGGATCAACATCAATTCCTCGTTCTTCTTTGATGTAATCAGCCAACAGCTTTTTGTTTTCCAGCTTTATCTTACCAAATTTTTTCTGGAAAGACTTTTTCTTTGCTGATGGAGCCAGCTTTTTTAGATGATCAAGATCGGTGATCCATTTATCTCCGATTTCTTCAGTGATCAGGTCGGATAGATCAGGATTACATTGCTTCAACCATCTTCGTGGAGTAATTCCATTGGTCTTGTTAGTGAATTTGTCAGGATAGAGCTCGTCAAAATCCTTGAACATGGTTTCCTTTACCAATCGGGAATGAAGCGCGGCTACACCGTTCACCTTTCTGGAGCCGACAATTCCCAAATGTGCCATATGTACTACAGGATCCTCCCCTTCGCCGATTATGCTCATTCTTTTCATACGAGCAGTATCGTTTCCATGTGTTGCTTTGATGTTATCCATAAAGCGACGATTTATCTCATGGATAATATTCAGGTGTCTTGGTAAAAGGTTTCTCATCAACGAAACCGGCCATTTTTCCAAAGCCTCAGGAAGTAAAGTATGATTCGTGTAAGCCATCGTGTTGGATGTAATATCCCAGGCTTTTTCCCATGGCATGTGTACATCATCCAGCAAGACTCTCATCAACTCAGGTATTGCAAGATTCGGATGGGTATCGTTACACTGAATAGCAACGCGTTCCGGAAATTTACTCCAGTCATCAGTTCCTTTTTTGAAACGCCGGATAATATCCTGCATAGAAGCAGATACAAGGAAGTATTCTTGCTTCAATCGGAGTTCCTGACCTACAAAAACTTTGTCGTTAGGATATAGAACACGAGTGATGTTCTGCTCAAGTTGATTGTCTTTTACGGCGTCAATGTACTGCCCTTGATTAAAGCTTTTTAGATCTAAAGTAGCATCAGATTCTGCCTTCCATAATCGCAGATTGTTTACAATTCCATTATCGTATCCTGGAATAGGAGTGTCGTAAGCAACGGCTTGAACTTTGCGGGTATTTTCCCAACTGTAATGATGTCCGCCATCTCCGTTTTGAGCGGCACCTTGGTGACCATAAAATTCCACCGGATATTGAACTTTAGGACGGACAATATCCCAGGGATTTCCATAACGCAACCAAAGATCCGGTTTCTCGATCTGAAACCCGTTTTCCATAGTTTGATAGAAAATTCCGTAGTCGTATCGCAAGCCGTAACCAATTGCAGGAATTCCTAATGTTGCCATGGAATCCAAAAAACAAGCTGCAAGTCTTCCGAGACCACCATTTCCAAGTCCGGCGTCCCATTCTGCATTTCGGATGTCATCATAATCTAAACCAACATCCTGTAAAGCATCAGCGATTTCTTGTTGAACATCCAGATTAACTACCATGTTATCAAGCAACCGACCGATCAGGTATTCCATGGATAAATAGTAAACTCGTTTTGCTCCGGAATTATGGTAATGTTGCTGCGTTGTTAACCAGCGCTCATTTAACCGATCCATTAAAGTGAGAACCACACTTCGGTAATTATCCCAGTTTGTGGTAGAGTACTCGTCCTTTGCCAAGGTATGACGAAGGTGCATTTTAATATCTTCGCGAAGGGAGTTTTTATCCATTCCCGATCTTAGATCCGGTGTTGAAGAAGTCTTCTTTTTAGCCATTATAGATGCTGATTGATAACTTAAATGTGAAATAAATTAGTCGATCTGTTTCTTGTAGATACCCAGATCAGGTTTAAAAAGGGGGCGCGATAAATTCGCTGAAAATCCGAGACTATGAAACGATTCATACGCGTGAATTGCAACAAAATCCTGTTCAAAAATCCCAAAAACACTGGAACCGCTTCCACTCATTGAGGCGTAGCTTGCCCCGAATTCGTAGCATTGATCTTTAATGTTTCCAACAATATTCATTCTTGGGAAAACCGAAGCTTCAAGGTCATTAATGATCAAGTATTCCCATTCCTCCAGAGGCTCTTTTTTCAATACTTTTTTTAATGAAAACTCCGGTTCAGGATTTGGTTCTACAAAATTATACGCTTCGGGGGTGCTACTTGGTTCGCCTGGAAAAATTGTGACTATCCAACCGTTGGGCTGAATAGGTAAAGGCTCTATTTCGGTTCCGAGCCCCGTTGCAAACCCAGGCTTTCCCTGGATGAAGAAAGGAACATCAGCACCAAGCTTTTTCCCTAGTTCCATTAATTCCGGTTCTTGTAATCCTAGATTAGCGATCTTGTTGATCATTCTAAGTGTAGTAGCAGCATTACTGCTCCCCCCACCGAGACCGGCACCGGCAGGAATATTTTTTTGAACTTTTATATTAAACTGATCTTTTAACCCGGCCTCTCTCTCAAGTAGAGCTACGGCTTTTACAATGAGATTTGAGTCGTCAACAGGAATTTTTTCATCGCTCATAGTTAAGCTGTTTCTACTCGATGGTGTTATCTCAAAACGATCTGTCCATTCGATAAAACAAAAACCAGTCTCAATATTATGATATCCTGAGTCAAGCCTCTCCAAAACGTTGAGCCCGATATTGATCTTAGCGTATGAATTTGATACCCAAACTTCTTTCATTTAAATAAAGAGTGACTATGTGACAAAGTGAGATGTAAGCTTCGCTTACAGTTACAAAGTTGGTTTGAATATAAACTAACTTTGCAACCAAACACGGAGTGTTGATATAACTTTGTCACTTTTACTCTTCCTCCAAAAATTTATCCTTATTATTCATCATGAATTCAAAAGCTGCATCATGTTCATTAGGTATTTCCCCACTTAATATAGCTTCTTTTACAGCATCTTTAATATCCCCAATTGTTTTGCTTGGCCTGATCTGAAGTGCTTCCATAATTTCTTCTCCTGAAAGGGGATTTTTCCAGTTTCTGATATGATCTTTCTTTTCAACTTCCTTGATCTTCTTTTCTACCCGATTGAAGTTTTTTTGAAAGCGCTCAACTTTATTGTCGTTTTTGCTTGTTATATCAGCTCTGCAGAGAGTCATGAGGTCATCAATATCATCGCCAGCTTCAAAGATAAGTCTTCTTATAGCGCTGTCACTCACTTCTTCTGAAACTAAAGCAATAGGGCGGAGATGCAGGCGTACCAATTTTCTCACATAGCGCATTCTTTCGTCTAAGGGCAAACCAAGCTGACGAAATATTCCTTTTGTCCATTTTGCGCCTAAAGCATCATGACCATGAAAAGTCCAGCCTGCATCTTTGTCGAATCGTTGAGTTGGAGGTTTCGCAATATCATGCAAAATAGCAGCCCATCTCAGCCAAAGGTCTCCACCATATTCAACAACATTATCCAATACCTGAAGAGTATGCCAGAAATTATCTTTATGAGTTTGCCCATTCTTCTCTTTTACACCTTGCAGCTGATGCATTTGTGGAAAAAACTGTTTAAGCAATCCTGTGTGAAATAAATGAGCAAACCCGATGGAAGGTTTATCACTCATAATTATCTTATTAAGCTCAGTAACAATTCGCTCTTTAGAAATGATCTCAAGTCTGGGAGCCATTTCAGAAATAGCATTATAGGTCTTCTCTTCAATATTGAAATTCAGCTGCGTGGCAAAACGAATAGCTCGGAGCATTCTAAGCGGGTCGTCATCAAAAGTTTGTTTGGGATCAATGGGTGTTCGGATCAGCTTGTTTTTTAAATCCTGAATTCCTCCGAATGGATCTACAAGTGTTCCGAAATCTTCTTTGTTTAAACTCCAGGATAGCGCATTAATAGTTAAATCTCGGCGAAGTTGATCATCTTCAAGGCTCCCATTTTCCACAATGGGTTTTCTGGAATTCTTACGATAACTTTCTCTGCGTGCTCCTACAAACTCAAGTTCAAACTCATCCGTTTTTACAAGAGCTGTTCCGAATTGTTTGAACACAGAAAGATGGGATCCTTTTAAAGCTTGATGAACCTTCTCAGCTAAAGAAATTCCGGACCCAAGCGTAACAAAGTCGAGGTCAGGTTCTGTTTGTTTAAGACGATCTAAATAAAAGTCGCGTACATATCCTCCAACAATATATACTGGTTGGTTTATGGAAGATGCGGCAGTACTTATAACTTCAAAAACGGACTTATGAGATGCAGGTATTTGTAGTGGGAAATTCATCGCCGAAAGATACCAATCTTAAAGGATGCTTTCAGAGGTTTGTTGTATAAATTAATAGTAAATAAACGAGGTTAATGAATTATGGGATTTCCATCAAACTGGTTAATAGCAACAAACGGTAGTAAATACGCAAGTGAAGCGGTGAAACATGCAGGAATGTTGAGTTCACATCTTAATAATAAACCATCAGTAACTATTTTAGTTGTCGCAGAGAATAAAGAAGATGAAGACACAGCTAAAGGTATTGTGGAGATGGCTAAGTTTCTATTTGAAGAAAACAGCGGTCCTGAAGTAGATCCTGAGTTAGTTGTTGAAACAGGAGAGCCGGGTAAAACTATAATCAAAACAGCTGGAAAATTAGATTGCGATCAAATTTTTATTGGAGGAGCTGATTTTAAATGGGATATAAATGCTGATAAACCGGGTGGGATCAGCAATTACATAATTGATAAATTTAACGGAGTTATTACGGTGGTGAAATAAAACTTACAGTTAACCTAAGAAATTGGTAAAGATCTTGTTCTCAAAAAGTCAGATAAGAAATCGGTATCGATTTTTTTCGTAACTAAATCAACTACCAAATCAGCAAGCTCCTCATCATGTTCTTCGTTCACCTCAAAACCATTTAAGTAAAGAAAAGTAAGACAAGAAGCTAAAGCGGTTCTTTTATTGCCATCAATAAATGGGTGCCGAAATACGAAACAGGAAACATATGCTGCAGCCATGCCATAAAGATCTAGTAAGTAATCTCCATTAAAAGTAGTTTTAGGTGATTCAGTACAAGCCTTGATTCCTTCCAGATCTCTAATATTTGGCTCACCACCTGCAGTGTTGATTTCTTCACTATGAATAAAAAGTATATCATCCAAAGAAAGGAATTTTGGAGACATACTTATTCCCCAAGTTTATCCAATGATCTTCGGTGTTTTTCACTTATTCGTTTGTAAGCAGATTTCACATCGATTTTTTTGATTAGTAAACCGTCTTCTTGAAGGACAATTTCAACCTGGTCATCCTGTTCCACTCGAAGCAATTTGAGGAGAGATTTTTCAAGGATGATGCCTCTGCTGTTTCCGATATTTTGAAGCTTTTTAATCATAATGTTATAACATAGTTAAAACAAAAATAGTGTATTTTTAGCAAAATTGGTAGTTTTATCACATTGCTTCAGACTATAGTAAACTTGACAAAAAGGAATTCGCTCTTTATTTAGAAACTAATAGTCAAAAGATGAGTTAAATACAGAGTTATGAAAGCGACAGCAACTTACATTTTTTGTTTTTCCATGCTTTTAACTTCCTGCAATGCTATCAATTTCGGTTCGGGAGATTTAGAAACCAATCTGAACCTGGAAGAGAAAAAAATAACTAATGTTCAGGAAATCGAAGCGATTTTTACAGTAAGGAATAATACAAGTGAAACTAAAGAGTATGGCTTTTCATCCGGATGTCAGGTTTCTTTCTTAATCACTAAAGGCGACACAAAAATTATTAGGTCAGAGGAAAATCTATTTTGCACCATGGCCTTAACCAGTTTTAAACTGGAAAAAGACGAAAGTAAAACCTTCGAATTACCAACTTACTTTGATATCGATTTGAAATCCGGGACATACTCCATCAAAGCTTATCTTATTGGCTACGAAGATGAAGTATATGCTACAAAAAGCTTTAGTGTAAACTAACCGGAAGTTACTCGATCTCTAAATTCGAATGATCCCCGACATCTACTTTGCCTTTCACATTTTTGAGTGAAGTATGGGCTCCAATTGTAGAGCCTTCAGTTTCCACATTATCCAGAACTGCATTATCTCTAATAATAGAGTTCTTGATCGTTGAATTCTTGATTGTAGTTCCTTCTTCAATACTTACGTGTGGCCCAATTTTGCTGGACTCGATGTTAACTCCTTCTGCAATAAATACCGGCGGGATGATCTCAGATCCCGGAAATTTAGAAGCATTGAAAGTTGGGTTTTCTTTGGCTACAATCTCACCGGTAGTTTCTAACCATGCCGGTAAAGTTCCACAATCCAACCATTCGTCAACAGTAGCAATTTTGAAGACTTTTCCTTCATTGATCATGTTATCAAGCGCTGCAGTAAGGAAGTATTCGCCACCGGGGCCTTTTAGTCCATCATCCATGACGCGATTAACTTGTCGCTTAAGTTCTGCCCCGTCTTTGAAATAATACACTCCGATAATGGCGAGATCTGAAATAAATTCTTCCGGCTTTTCAACAAACCCGGTGATCTTCTCACCTTCGTGGACAGCAACTCCAAATCTAGACGGGTCTTCAACTTTCTTGAGCCAGATCACACTATCAGCTCCATCTAGATCAAATTTTTCTTTACTGTCAAATAGAGTATCTGCAAAGGCGACGATCACTTCACCTTCAAGATCTTCATTTGCACAAGCTACAGCATGCGCAGTTCCTAAAGCAGGAAATTGAACACGGAAAGTTGTTTTTGCGTCGTGTCGGTCACTCATTGCTGTTAGCTGGTCTTTGATATCCTGACCGAAATCGGGGCCTAATATGTACACAATCTCTTCAATTTTTCGATCCAAAGTTCGAATAAAAGTTTCAACCAATCGCTCAATAATCATGGTTCCGGCAACCGGAAGCAGGGGTTTTGGAACAGTATGAGAGTGAGGGCGTACCCGGGTTCCACGACCCGCCATTGGGATAATTAATTTCATATATTTGTCTCCGATTCGAAACTTTGTTTTAATTGTGCGGTGAATATAAGAGCGTTCTCAATCAATATCGAGAAGTTCTGTATTTAACTGGGAAACATCACATTCTAATAGTCTACAGCTTGTATTGGTATATCAGTTTACTTAATTATTTCTCCATTTTGTTCTGCATCATAATGTTTAGATATCATTGGTACAGAACACGTTTTTTTGTTCACACTTTTCAGCAGGTAGGATATAAGAACAATGAGTTCTGGCATTGGCTCAGAATGCATTGGGATGAGAAAGTTATTCCTATTGATCTCGGGATTTTCAACCTGATTTTATTCATAGCAGTTGCAGTGGATGGGTTTTTCGGAAATGTAGTAACAAGAAGCACTTTAGCTGTCATCTTCTTTGTATACACTGTCTTTTGGTTGGCATCTGTAAAAAGGTATAAGCAGGAGAAGGTGAAAAAACCTCTGGTTGTTACAAATAGAATTAAACGGTTACTGATCCCTGTCGTTGTTCTCGGTTTATTGTTCCCTGTGTTTTTTACTTTAGAATCTTATACCGGTCGATTACTGTATAACTATAGCCCTGGCTTACTTTCGTTTGATATTATTCTTTTAGTTTTCGGATGGGTTTTTTCAGCAATCCTGATTCCGTTTTATATTTTTTTGGCGAGTTGGATCACAAAACCTATAGAAAATTCTATTCAGGAAGGATTTAAGAAACAAGCCAGAAAAAAACTTGAGTCAATGCCTCATCTTAAAGTAATTGCTATTACCGGAAGTTATGGTAAAACCAGTACTAAGTTTATGGTTCAGGATCTTTTAAAAGAGAGATTTAGTGTTTGCTCAACACCGGGAAGCTTTAATACTCCAATGGGGATTTGCAAAGTGATCAACAATGATCTGCTATCGCACCACCAAATTTTAATTCTGGAAATGGGAGCCCGTTATGCTGGAAACATTCAGGAGTTATGCGACATTGCTCAGCCTGATATTTCTATTATTACAAACGTAGGAGTGGCTCATTTAGAGACTTTTGGCTCGCAAGAAGTAATAGCAAAAGAAAAGGGTACGCTTGTAGATAACTTACCATCTAATGGAGTAGCAATTCTTAATGCTGATGATAAGTACGTGAGCATAATGGGAGAAAACCGTTCTGATATAGAAAGAATTTTAGTAGGGCTCGAATCCGGCGTCATAAAGGGTAATGATATCAAATACAATACAGAGGGAACCAACTTTATATTGAGTGTTGAAGGAGAGGAAGTGTCTATACAAACACGGTTACTTGGAAGGCATAATGTTCAGAATATGTTGTTGGCAATTGGAGCTGCTTATCATTTAGGGATTCGTTCAAAAACCATTGCTTTGGGCGCAAAAAATATTGAACCGATTGAGCATCGTCTTGAGCTTAAAAAAGCAGGCGATTTTTATATTATTGATGATGCTTTTAACTCAAACCCGGTTGGCGCAAAAAACGCAGTAGAAATTCTAAGTCAGTTTTCATCCGGGAGAAGAATTATCATCACGCCTGGAATGGTAGAGCTTGGTGAGATTGAATATCAGGAGAATCGAAAGTTTGGAGAAGCGATCGCAAAAGCGCAATTGGATAAAATAATTTTAGTAGGAGAGGATAGGTCAGAGCCCATTTTGGAAGGTTTACATTCAGTAGAAACTTCAAATATTGAATCTGTGAGTGTGGTAAATTCATTGTTTGAAGCTAACGACCTTTTGAAACCTTATATACAACCAGGCGATGTTGTGTTGTACGAGAACGATCTGCCGGATCTTTATAATGAATAAAATTTATTCATATCTAATGGCATCAGCAGGTTGAATTTCAGAGGCTCTTGTTGCGGGTAGCCAGCTGGCTGCTATACAAAGTAACAGGCTACCCAATAATATAATAACCACATCTGTAACCTGAATCTGAACGGGATAAGCATCAATAAGAAAAGCAGTGGAAAGCTTAATGATATGGAATTTAAGCTGAAGCCAACTTAGCAAAAGGCCAAGAAGTCCGCCAAAAATGCACCCAATTAACCCGATATAAAGCCCTTGTTTGCGAAATATCTGCTTTATTGCAGCTTTTGAATATCCCATTGTAATTAAGATTCCAATATCTCTTCTTTTCTGAATTACGATCATGGTAAGTGAGCCGACAATGTTTAAAACGGCAACAATAATGATAATCATTAAAATGGCATAGGCACCCCATTTTTCCAGATACATAACATCATATAGAGCCTTTTGAAGATCGTACCAAGACGAGACGTTAAAGTTATCACCTAATTTGGATTGGAGTACAGGCTTTAGTTGTAGTGCTAATTCACTGTCTATTAATTTAATATCAATACCAGAAATGTTGTTTCTAGATTTAAACAATCTTTGTGCCGCTGTAATATCGATAAAAGCCTGCGCTCCTTCACCTATTTGTTCAAGTTCATAAGCGCCACGTACTTCAAACCGGTATAACCTTGGTGCAGTAATTTGTGTTAATGTTCTGCGCATTGCTGAAGCACTTAATAGAGCAACTTCATCTCCTAAATCTAAATCAAGCTCATTCATAAGTTGCTCGCTTATAACAAGACCTGGTTTGCGATTTCTAACGCTAACATCAAAAACCCCTGCACTAATGCTTTGTTGAATTTCGATGAGGTTGATAAAACTCTCGGTATCTACACCTCTTACTTCAATAACTTTATTTTCTTTTCCATTGTTGGTGAGCAAAGCTTTTCCTTCCACGTAAGGAGACAGTAAAGTGATTTCAGGTAGTGAGTTGATTTGATCCACTAATTCCTGATTTTGAACAAATGTACTTGAGCCGGAGGCTTCTACTCGTAAATCAGGGTCGTAATTCAATAAATAACCTTGAACAACATCAAAAAAACCGTTTAGAACAGACAATACTACAATAAGAAGCGCTGTACCAATGGTAACCCCAATTATGCTTATGAAAGTAAGTGTGGATATAAGAGAGATATGCTTTTTTGAGAAAAGATATCTTTGGGCGATTTGTCCGGTGTAATGCATAAACACAAAATAGAAAATGAAAGATTAGAAAGCATACTGAATACATCAAAAGATTTTGTGTAAAATTGCTATCTTCCGAGCCTTAATTAAAGAGGATTAATGAGCTCTACACTTAGCAAAGAAATAATAGCCTCAATTTCAAATGGTACACATGGGGATCCATTTTCGGTTTTAGGCCTTCACACGGTAAAGGACGATGGCAAAGAAAAGCTTGTGATAAGAGCTCTCCGCCCTGAGGCTAAAGCCATTTCAGTAAATATTGGCAGTGCAAAACCCTTAGCATTAGATAAAATTTCTGATGAAGGGTTGTTTGAAGTAATCATTCCAAGAAGAAAAAAAAGATTTGATTATTCATTGTCCATAACACCCTATGAAGGGAAGAAGTTTGAGATAATCGACTCCTATAACTTCGGATCGTTACTAAGCGATTTTGATTTGCAATTATGGGGCGAAGGAAATCACCAAAAGGCTTATGAGTTTATGGGAGCTCATGAAAAGAAAGTTGGAAAGGTGAAAGGTGTTCATTTTGTAGTTTCAGCACCAAGTGCAGTAAGGGTAAGTGTGGTTGGTTCATTTAATAATTGGGACGGCAGAGTTAACCCAATGAGGAAGTTCCATGACCAAGGAATTTGGGAAATTTTTATCCCGCATGTAGCAGAAGGAGATCTGTATAAGTTTGAGATTAAATCACCTGTTCAGGAAGCTCCATTATTAAAAGCAGACCCGTACGCTTTTAAAGCAGAACTTCGCCCTAATACTTCATCAATTGTTGTTGGAAAAGATGCTTTCAAATGGTCTGATGAAAAATGGATGAACAAGCGGAATGTGAGACAAGCTAAAGATCAGCCAATTTCTATTTATGAACTACACATAGGTTCGTGGCGAAGAAAAGTAGAAAACGGGCGCGATTTTTTAACCTACCGTGAACTTGCCAAAGAATTGATTCCATACATAAAAGATATGGGATTTACTCACGTGGAATTATTACCTATTGCAGAACACCCATATGATCCTTCCTGGGGATACCAGATAACAGGATACTACGCTCCAACAAGCCGTTTTGGAGATCCGGACGACTTTAAGTTTTTTGTTAACGAGTGTCACAAGGCAGGAATAGGCGTACTGCTGGATTGGGTTCCTGCACATTTTGCTAAAGATGATCATGGCCTCAGAAGATTTGACGGTACGGGTTTGTATGAACACGAAGATCCGAGACAAGGTGAGCATCTTGATTGGGGTACGTGCATTTTTAACTTTGGGAGAACAGAGGTTCGTAATTTTCTTATATCAAATGTTGTTTACTGGTGCGAAAAATTTCACATAGACGGAATACGAGTTGACGCGGTGGCATCAATGCTATATTTGGATTATTCTCGGAAAGAGGGAGAATGGGTGCCAAACAAGTATGGTGGAAGAGAAAACATTGAAGCAATAAATCTGCTTAGAAATGTAAATGATGTTCTTCATTCTCTATTTCCAGGGGTTATAACATTTGCAGAGGAGTCTACTTCATGGGGCGGGGTTTCAAGACCTACAGGTACAGGAGGATTAGGCTTTGATTATAAATGGAATATGGGATGGATGAACGATACACTTTCTTACATAGAGAGAGAGCCTATTCATAGAAAGTATCATCAGGACCAACTTACATTTTCATTGATATATGCTTTCTCAGAACATTTTACTCTACCTTTTTCGCACGATGAAGTAGTACATATGAAGCAATCCATGTTGTCAAAAATGCCTGGTGATGACTGGCAAAAGTTTGCGAATTTAAGATTGCTTTACTCGTATATGTATACGCATCCGGGGAAGAATTTGCTGTTTATGGGTGGAGAGTTCGGTCAATGGTCGGAATGGAATCATGAAAACTCTTTAGACTGGCATTTATTAGAATGGGAAAAGCATAAGGGGTTGCAACAGTTAGTAAAAGATCTCAATAAAGTTTCAAAAACTGAAAAAGCTTTACACGAAATTGATGGCGACTGGAGAGGTTTTGAGTGGATCGATGTAAGTGATGCGGACAATAGCCTGATTTCGTATATTAGAAGAGGGAAAAATGCGGATGACTTTATTGTAGTAATATTGAATTTTACCCCCACGGTTCATTATGGATATCAGGTCGGGGTTCCAAAAGATGGTGTTTATAATGTATTGATGAACACAGATTCAGAATATTATGGTGGAAGTAATGCCGGAGATTCAGCTATTCAAGCTAAATGGGGTGATTGGCATAACCAACCTGCCTACATAAATGTCACTATTCCGCCTTTAGCAGCACTAATTTTAAAACCAAAAGGATAAGAATGAGATTTCCTCGCTCAAGTGGAACTTTAGTTCACCCTACATCATTTCCAGGTAAATATGGAATTGGAGACTTTGGCTCAGAAGCCAGAGTTTTTATAGATTTTTTAGAAGCAACGTATCAAAATATTTGGCAAATATTACCATTAACTCCTACAGGATATGGAAACTCTCCTTATGCGAGTTACTCTGCATTTGCAGGAAATCCATATTTAATATCTCCGGATATTCTTGTTGAAAAAGGTTTATTAGAAAAGGGAGAAGCTATAAAAGCAGAGTTGCCTTCAGAAATAAAAGTAGACTACGACAGGTCATTTAAAAACAAAGATAGATTATACAAGCTTGCGTCGGATAGGTTTTATAAAAAAATAGATGCCGATCAAAAGAAAAAATTCAATTCTTTTAAGAAAAAGAACAAATTTTGGTTGGATGATTACACCCTGTTTATGGCTTGCGGTTTAGATTGTGGTATGCAGCCTTGGAACACTTGGGATTCTATGCTTGCTCAAAGAGACCCTGAGGCGTTAAAATCAGCTCGTAAAAAATATAAAAAAGAGATAGCTCATCAACTATGGTTGCAATTTGAGTTCTCATCCCAATGGTCTGAACTTAAAAAATATGCCAACGGCAAAGGGGTTAGAGTAATTGGTGATATTCCGATTTTTGTTGATCATAATAGCGCAGATGTATGGGCCAATCCTCAATACTTTGAAGTAGATAAAAAAGGAAATCGTAAATTAGTTGCTGGCGTCCCTCCAGATTATTTTAGTAAGACGGGGCAATTATGGGGGAATCCTCTTTACAAATGGAAGGTGCTGGAAAAGGATGGTTTTTCTTGGTGGGTAGAAAGATTTAAGTATATGTTCTCCATATGTGATGCAATTCGTGTAGATCATTTCAGGGGGTTTGATGCTTATTGGGAAGTTAAGGCATCTGAAAAAACAGCTGAAAACGGGCGGTGGGTAAAAGGGCCGGGCGAAAAGCTATTTGATACGATCCTTCAGAAATGTGGAGAATTGCCAATTCTAGCTGAAGATCTTGGTTTTGTAACAGAAGGAGTAGAAAGGTTGCGCGATAAATATAACTTTCCGGGGATGAAGATTATTCAATTTGCTTTTGATTCGGATTCCACAAACAGTTTTTTACCTCATAACTACCCTCAGAATTGTGTAGCATATTCCGGAACACACGATAATGACACCAGTATTGGTTGGTATAACTCTGCTCCAGAAGTTGAAAAACATCGTGTTCGTGTGTATACAAGGTCGGACGGGAGTGAGCCTAATTGGGAATTTATTCGACTAGGGATGTACTCTGTATCTGATCAAGCAATTTTTCCTCTTCAGGATTTCATGAACCTGGATGGAAGCCACAGAACCAATGTGCCCGGAACCTCTTCAGGAAACTGGGTATGGAGATATACTGACTCAATGTTGAAAGAAATTGATACAGAAAGAATTAAAGAACTAATAATCGATACAAACCGAAAATAGCCTAAAAAAGCATTTCTTTAATACCATTGTAAGAATGAGTATATTTAGGGCTTTGAATTTTAAGAATACATGGCATTTACATTAAAAAATTTACCATTTAGAACATCCAAGCCTCGCACAAATGGAATGACATTTGTGTTAGATAAAGGATACAGCGTTAGGGAATGTGAAGACTTCTGTGAAGTTGCTTCAGATTCTGTTGACGTAGTAAAATTAGGCTGGGGAACTTCAGTAGTGACTCAAAATCTAGAAAATAAGATTAAAGTGTATTCCGATGCCGGTATTCCGGTATATTTTGGTGGGACTTTGTTTGAGGCTTATTTACTAAGAAACCAATTGAGTGATTATGTGAAGTTATTGAATAAGCATAATATAGATACTCTAGAAGTTTCTAATGGGACTATTTGGCTTTCTGATGAGAAGAAGCAAAAAATAATAAAGGACCTAAGTAAGGATTTTAAAGTTTACTCCGAAGTGGGAAGTAAAAATCCAAATGAAATTGTACCGCCATATAAATGGGTAAAAGTTATTCGTGAGGAATTAGAAGCCGGAGCGGAAAAAGTAATTTGTGAGGCCAGAGAAAGTGGAACGGTAGGTGTGTTCAGGCCAAATGGCGAAATCAGGTCTGGTTTAATAGAAGAAATAACAGATCAAATTCCTGTGGAAAAGCTTATATTTGAAGCTCCTCAGAAAGAACAACAGGTCTGGTTTATCAAGAAATACGGGAGCAATGTAAATCTTGGAAATATTCCTCCAAAAGAGGTGATTTCCCTAGAAACGATTCGACAAGGATTAAGAAGTGATACTTTAATGGATTTTGTACCAATAAAAGATCCGTCCTTTCAAGAGATGATGAAGAAAAATTCAATTTCAAACGAAGAGAAATAAAGACTATTTATGAAAATTTTATATGCAGCAGCGGAAATATCTCCATTTGCAAGAATGACATATACTGCAGATCTTTTACGCTTTTTACCAGCTTCATTGCAAGACAAAGGGTTTGAAATAAGAATTCTTCTGCCGAAGTATGGATCTATTAATGACAGAAGAAACAGGCTTCATGAAGTAATAAGACTTTCAGGTATTGAGGTTGAGGTAGGGGACAATGTTGAAAGCATGAAGATCAAGGTTGCTAGTATTCCTAATGCAAAATTGCAGGTCTATTTTTTAGACAATGACACCTATTTCAAAAGAAAAGGCCTTTTTAAAAAGCCGAATACAGACGAATTTTACGAAGACAATGCAGAACGTTTGGCTTTCTACAATAAAGGTGTGCTGGAAACTGTTATGAAGCTTGGATGGGAGCCTGATATTATTCATTGTCACGATTGGCCTGCCGGTTTAATCCCTTTGTTAGTGAAAACGAAGTATAAAGACGAAGCTATTTTTAAGAATACGCAAGTAATTTATAATCTTCATCACCCCGAAAATGAAGGACAAGCCGACACTGCCAAGATTCTTGAACTATTAGGCTTACCAGAAGATATAGACATAAACAAACTTACAGATAACGGTAAGGTGGACTTATTGAGACTAGGGCTTCAATTTAGTGATCATGTAGTTACCGGAAACTATCTAAAGGATGAATTCAATGATACTTTTGAAGAACTGGGCATTAAACCCCACCAAATACAAGGTTCACCTGAAGATGTATCTGAAAAGTTTGCAGAATACTATAATAAAATAGCTAAGTAACTTAAAAAATTTATAAAGAGTTGATGCAAAAAAGCATTTCTAAAGCCGCAGTAACATGGCGGCTTATTTTGTCGGTATTACTAATAGGAAGTTTTATTTCTTGCGAAGACACCAACACCGTTGGTGGTGGGGTTGTAGAACCATCTGAGATAAGGGTTGATACAATATATATATCCGATTTTAACCAGCGCAGTTCTGACATGTACAGTGGGCAATTATCGAATATGCCAATTGGGTACTATAGTGACCAATTATTTGGGACATTTAATTCAACCGGATATATTCGTCCCAGCTTACTTTCAAGCTCAGTCTCTCCCGTTAATGATACAACCAAGCTAAAATTATTACTCGAGAATAAGACTTTTTTGTCATTAGGCGACACCACTTCATCGGCCAACTATTCCATATATAAGGTCACGGAAAGATGGAGAGGAAGAACACTCTTATCCTCAGATAATATAAATTACGACGAGCTGGTACTTGCGGGATCATTCACATATCAGAATGAAGAAAGCATAACAGTAGATCTTTCTGATTCTATCTCAGCGGAGTATATTAGGTTTGTTAATAATGAGGAAGATGATAGAGATTCGTTATACAATGCTGAATTTTTTGGCTTAGCAATAGTGCCTGATGAAAATTCATCCCAAATTATGTTTCCGGATATAAGTAGTTCAAGGTTTTTCTTCGTTGATGGCTCAAGTAATGATACTACACTTCTAACAGTTGCAGATTATGGGTTTACTCTTGAAAGGCAAAACGAACCAAATTTTGCAGATCGATATTATTTAAATAGTAATCTTGAAAGCTACTATTCCCTTAATTTTGGTGAAATTGCCAGCGCTATTGGGAGTAAAAATATTCTTAATGCAGAAGTCTACTTATATGAAGACACAACTCAGGTAAATAATTCACTTCCGAATAATCATGTTAGGCCGGCTTTAAATTTGATCGATATGAAATCGATTGATGATTCTGAGTTTAAATATGAATTGCAGTTTTCAGGTACAGATTATTTCGGTTTTAGAGATAGTACAGAAAATGCATTTGTCTTAAATATAACAACTCATATTAATGAGTACTTATTTGGGGATTTGGAAAGTGAAGATTTGTATCTGATCATAAATCCAAATGGAGGATTGTTAAAGTCTAGTGTTTTTTATGATACAAACAGTTCTGATGCCTTAAAACCAAAACTTATTTTGACGATAGCAGAACAATGATTAGAACAGCAATTAAATTTAACTTGGTTTATATCGCGCTATTCTTATTTAGCGCTTTATCAGTGCAAGCTCAAGATGAAGAAGGTAAATCTGGAACTGTATATTCAAAATTTGGAACAGGAATGCCGGTTCTGAATAATACTGCCCAAGAAAGAGGGATGGGAATTATTGGAGTTTCGTTTAGTGATCTTGGTTCCCCAGGGCTTAGTAATCCTGCATTTTGGGGGAGTGGGTTTTACACAAGAGCGGCTATAAATTTTGATTTTACTAACTATTCAATAGAAGATAATGCAAGTAAAGGTGGAAACTCGCTTCTCAATATTTCCAATTTTCAAGCAGTATTTCCATTATCAAAAAATAAACTAGGTTTATCAATTGCCTTATATCCTGAGACCAGATCCAGCTATAATGTTAACTCAATACAGAATTATTCAGTAGGGAGCTCTACTAATCAACTCATAACTAACCGCACAGGAACAGGTGGAGTTACAAAGTTTGAGGCGGGGTTAGGTTATAAATTAACTGAAAATATATTTGTAGGTTATGCACCTACCTATTCTTTTTTAACAGAACGTGAAAATGAATCAATAACATTTGTTAACAGATCCCTTCCGTCAAATACGGCTACTAAGAGAACAAATGGTACTGCTTTTTCACATAGATTTGGATTGGTTTTTAAAAAGAGCTCGCTTTTTAAAACAAATGACATTTTGCAATTTGGATCAACCATTACCTTGGAATCCGAGTTTGACGCTAACCGAACTGTTGAAACAGAAAAACCTGTTGGCTCTACGGATAACCAGGTAATAGTTCAAATAGGAGAGACTAAAGAAGCAATAGTATCATTACCCATGAAGTTCAACGGTGGGTTTACATATTTTCCATCTTCTAAATTTAACGCTTCTGTAGAATATCAGCTTGAAAATTGGGCTGACGCTAAATACGGGTTTTCTACTACTGATGAAAATGCATTTAAAAACAGAGAAATTTTTGGCATAGGATTTCAATACCACGCGCATAGAACAAGATCAACAGGTTTCTTTTCTAACTTTAAATATAGTGCAGGGGTAACTTATGATACCGGTCATTTATCTATAAATAATGAAGATATTTCTACTTTATGGTTTACAACCGGTTTGGGTTTAATTTCCCCTGACTTTAGAACAGGGTCCTCTTTTGATCTTAGCTTTCAATATGGGGTTAGAGGGTCGTCAACAAATAGTTTAGTAAAAGAAAATATCTTTGGCATTAACCTGTCTGTTAATCTTACAGAATTGATGTTTTTAAGAAGAAAGCTTAATTAATTTTAAAATAATATTTTTATACTTTGGTATGTTAAGTATCAAAGGTGATAACAATAATTGTGATATGATGAAAAATTTAATACTAGTCTTTGGGTTTTTATTCGCCAGCTCTGCAATAGTTACAGCTCAGGCCGAATGTGCAGCAATAGAACCGCCTAATGGCTTAAATAAACTAGCTGCATTCTCTATTTTCCAATCAAATTTTAAGAATAAGGATTATCCTTTAGCTTTAGAGTACGGTAGATGGATTTTGTGCACTAAGCCTGAAACTATTGAAGGCTTTCCGGGATTTGAACTCTCCAGGCAACTAGACAGATTTACAACCATTTATCAGGAGTTTGCTAAAGAGCAAACAGACCCAAGCATTAAAGCTACTTATTTGGATTCTGCACTTATGGTTTTCGATATAAAGTTGGAGCTTTATGCTGATGATCAAGAGCAGGTTTATAAAACACACCAGCAAAAAGGTAGATTCTATTTAGAGAACAACTCTATTGTTGCAGACGCTGTTACTAAAGCATATGAAGAGTTTCAGTTAATGTTTGACCTGGACTCTGAGAAAACTACTACTACGGCTCGTGGGTACTATGTTGAGAATTTAATCCGTAACTATATCAACAAAAAAGAAACGGCAAAAGCTCAGGAAATAATTAATGAAGCATCTAAATACGCAACGGGCGGTTTGGTTGAAAAGTTGAATGAATTTCAGAAAGATCTTTTTGAAACCCCTGAGGATGTAATAGCTTATTACCAACCCATTCTAGAGCAAGAACCGAAAAATGTTGAAGCACTAAAGGCACTGGAAGGCGCTTACGAAGATCAGGACAACCAGACGGAGTTAACGAGCGTCCGTAGAAAGCTGCATGAGATTCAGCCAACCTACGAAAGCGCAAAAGCTTTAGCAGAAACAGAGAAAAGTAATGCTCGTTATGCAGAAGCGATTAAGTTATACAAAGAAGCCTTAAAAATGGCTAAAACTAAAACTGAAAAGAAGCAGACTAATTTAAATATTGCTGATGGATATATAAATCAGGGTGATATCAAAACAGCGGATAAATTTGTTGATGCTGCAATAAAGATAGATCCGAACTACGGCCGGGCCTATATTGCGAAAGCAACAATCTACAATACTGCTATAACAAACTGTATTGCAGACAGAAAACTAGAAGCAAAAGACAGAATGGTGTATTGGTTAGTTATAGATTATTTAAATATGGCTAAATCTAAAGATCCTTCGGTTGCAAATACAGTAAATTCTCAATTGGGCAGCTACCAAGCAGTAACCCCAACTGGTGAAGACAAATTCTTAAGATTGGGTAATCTAAAAGACGGACAGAAAGTTAAGATCGATGGCTCTGTTGCACCTTGCTATGCGTGGATCAATAAAACTACAACAGTTCGTTAATTTGCTATCAGCAAAAACATTTGTATCTTTTCAGACCTAATTAACACAACGGTACTCTAATCTGAGTACCGTTCTTTTTTACCTCGCTCTCCTTTGTATTTCCACATTTACTGAAATTACACTTCTTTTTTGAAGAGGAGACCAATAAATATTTATATGGCACGGAATAGAAAAAACTATAAAAACCGTAATAACAAGAACAGAAATAATAAGAACAGAAATAAAGGCGGGAATGTCTTTATACCAAAATTCTTCTGGAAAGAAAACCAAGGGGTTTCCGGTCGTTATGCAGGTGTGCTGGAAATAAATGAAAAAGGATGGGGACTTATTCGAAAGCTGGATTATGAATTCAGTTACAGTCCTCAGGATCCATTTTTAAAGCCTGAAGAAGTGAAATCACTGGATCTGAGACCAGGACTAATTTTGGAAGGTGAGTACGAAGAGGATAAAAGAGGAAATAAGCATGTATGTTCTGTAGATCGTATTAACAGGAAAGATAAAGTAGCTTGGACTAAATCTAGCCGATTTGAGCGCCAAACACCTATTATGCCTGTAGATTGGATTAAGCTTGGAGAACCGTCAGAAAATATCGAGATGAGAGTTATTGATCTTGTAGCTCCTATTGGAAAAGGTCAAAGAGCCTTAATTGTAGCGCCACCAAGAACGGGTAAAACAGTAATGCTGAAACAGATTGCTAAAAGCATCACTGAAAATCATCCTGATATACCTTTGAGTGTTTTGCTTGTTGATGAACGTCCTGAGGAAGTAACAGATTTTATTCGTTCAACAGATGCGGAAGTTTTTGCTTCTTCAAATGATAACAAGACACAAAGCCACATTAGAATTACAGAAATGGCCTTAGGATACGCTAAGAGAAAAGCTGAGATGGGTGAAGACTCTGTATTGCTTATAGACTCGCTTACACGCCTTGGTAGAGCTTACAATGCAATTCAAACGAATAGCGGAAGAACGTTATCGGGAGGTTTGGATATCAGAGCGTTGGAAATCCCTAAAAAGATATTTGGGTCTGCCAGAAAGATCGAAGGCGGAGGTTCTTTGACTATAATAGCCACTTGCCTGATTGAAACTAATTCAAGAATGGATGATCTTATCTTTGAAGAGTTCAAAGGAACCGGAAACATGGAGCTTGTTCTGGATAGAGAGCTGGCTAACGATCGGATTTATCCTGCTATTAATATCACTGCTTCTGGAACACGAAATGAAGAAAAGTTCATTACTGATTCCCTAGAAGAGAGAAACATGGTGAGAAGATATCTTCTCAAGAAATCTCCGAAAGAATCTATGTTAGGATTGCTAAAGGTCTTAAATAACACTGAAAGCAATCAGGAACTGTTGAACCAGATTGCTGCAACCAGTTAATCTGATTTAAGAATCAACCAGAGTTATTAAGCTACAGGAATTGAAGTGTCAATTTCCTTAGACCAGGCTGTAATGCCGCCTTTTAGATTGTATATATTAGAAAAGCCTTCTTTCTCAAGAAATTCTACAGCTTTTCCACTACGCCCACCTGATCGGCACATTACGACTACTTCAGAATCTTTATGGTTTTTGATCTCATCTACTCTAGATTGAAGGTCACCGAGGGGAATATGTTCACCATCTAAGTTGGATACCATGTATTCAAAGCCTTCTCTTACATCAAGCAGAAAGAAATCATGTCCTGATTCTTTCTTTTCCTTTAATTCTTGTACTGTTATTTCCTTCATGCTAACTTTTTATTAATCGTTTTTATATCTGTCTAACTTAAATTGCTCACCTAAATATAACTTTTTAGCATCTTCATTTTCAGCTAAAATATCTGCAGTACCTTCCATTAAAATATTACCCTCAAACATCAAATAAGCCCTGTCAGTAATGGCCAGAGTTTCATGAACGTTATGATCGGTAATAAGAATTCCAATATTCTGTTTAGTCAGTTGAGCAACTATTTCCTGAATATCTTCAACAGCTATTGGGTCAACTCCTGCAAAAGGCTCATCTAAAAGGATAAATTTAGGTTCTGTAACTAACGCTCGGGCAATTTCTGTTCTTCTACGCTCTCCTCCGGACAAGGAGTAACCTTTGCTGTTTACTACTTTGTGAAGACCAAATTCTTCTATGAGTTTATCAACACGTCTCTTTATTTCATTTGATGGAACTGAAAAAAATTGAAGTACAGATTCAAGATTTTCACGAACCGTAAGATTCCTGAATACGCTGGCTTCCTGAGCTAAATAGCCAACTCCCATTCGGGCCCTTTTGTACATGGGCTTTTTAGTAATATTGGTTTCGTTTAGGAATATTTTTCCGGAATTGGGTGTCACCAACCCAACCATCATATAAAACGTAGTGGTTTTACCGGCTCCATTTGGACCCAGTAATCCAACGATCTCACCTTGTTTCACATTAATGGAAACTTCGTTAACAACGGTTCTTTTTCTATACCGCTTAACAAGTTTCTCGCTATGTAATGTCAGGTCTGTTTGTGTGTGATCGCTCATGATTCAGTTAATGTACTAAATCTTAAGCAACTGACAAGGAGTTGAGAATAGAATCAAATATGATCTTACCATCATCGGAACCGAGTAGTTTTTCCATTGCACGCTCTGGATGTGGCATCATGCCTAAAACATTTCTGCCATCATTAGTAATTCCGGCAATATGATCGATAGAACCATTAAAGTTAGATTCCTCAGTCAGATTTCCATCAGCATCAGAATATCTGAATAAGATCTGGTCTTTGTCCTGAAGCGATTTTAGCCCGGATTCATTGATGTGATAGTTTCCTTCACCATGAGAAACAGGAATATCAAAAACTTGCCCCTTGGTTAGCGTATTGGTAAAAAGAGAATCAGTAGTTTCGCATCGGATAAATACATTCTTACATACAAACCGAAGATCTTGATTGTGCATCATAGCTCCCGGAATCAAGCCTGCTTCAAGCAAGATCTGAAAGCCATTACAAATTCCCAGAACAGGGCCACCTTTTTCAGCAAACTTTACTACTTCCTGCATAATAGGAGAGAAACGTGCTATAGCCCCTGAACGAAGATAATCGCCATATGAAAATCCACCCGGAACGATCAGAAAATCAATACCTGAAAGATCGGTGTCTTTGTGCCAGAGAAATTTAACATTACTATTCATGATGTGTTTCATTGCATGATATGCATCATGATCACAATTAGATCCCGGAAAAACTATTACTCCAAATGTTGCCACGTTAACCTCTTATTTCGGTTACAAGTTGAATTTCTTTTAAAACACCTTCCATTTTCAGGCACTCAATAAACTCGCCTTCATGTATCAAGGCTTTGCCATTATTATGAACCTGAAAGGTTAAGTCCTGAGCTACAGAATAACTACAGCCTTTTGCTTTCACGATTTGTTCAATTACTTCATCGAACGTATGTATATCATCATCAAATAAGAACAATCGCCAGGGAGTATCGATACTCTCTTCAACCTGTTCTTCAGTTTTCGTCAGCTCATCAGTATCAGCAAGCAGAATATCTGAGTCTGTAAATTGAGCCAAAGGTTTCATTAATCTTCGAATGAAATCTCGTAGTCTTCCATTACTTCATTAGCTAACAATTGTGCACATGCTGATTCCACAATTTTAGTTGCAGCATCTTTGCTGTCAGCGTTTACATCCAGTTCAATAAATTTGCCGATTCTGACTTGTTGAACATCATTCAACCCAAGATTTTGTAGGGCATGGTGAGCCGCTTTTCCTTTTGGGTCAAGAATGGAGGGACGTAGTGTTACGTTTACTTTTGCTTTGTACATGAATGAACGAGTTTTAAAAGTGAGACCAAATTTACGGCTTCTATTGCTTAGCTGCTAAATGAGATAGCAGGATTTCTTTAAGTTCTTCAGGTTTTTTTTCATCAGCAGGAAGCCATTCGATAAAATCCCAACGTTTGAACCAGGTAAGTTGTCGTTTTGCGTACCGTCTGGTTTGAGTTTTGATCTTTTCAACGGCCTTATCAAGTTCCATTTTTCCTTCCAGAACAGCGATGATCTCCCGATATCCAACTGCATTTAACGGCTGAAGATCTTTTGAATAACCCATTTCCAGAACTTTTTGGGTTTCTTCAGCCAAACCTTCGTCAATCATATTGTCCACTCTTTGGTTAATTCGATCGTAGAGATTTTGTCTGTCTCTCTGAAGCCCGAAGACCAGTGTATTCTCAGGTAGTTCAAATTCTTCGTTTGAATGGAAAGAGCTGAACGGTTTACCAGTTTGCATCCACACATCTAAAGCGCGAATTATTCGTTGTCGGTTCATGCCGTCCATTGTTTTCACGTACTCAGGATCAACAGAGTTTAGTTTGTTGTAAACAGGTTCTATTCCTTCTTTGTCAATCTGAGATTCTATTTGTGCAATATTCTCTTCATTTGCGGAAGGGATATCTTCAATTGGGCGAATCAAACTTTGTAGATGTAATGTACTTCCTCCAACAAAAAAAGAATGGTCTGATGAACTTAGAATTTCTTTTTCCCAAACTTCAGCACGTTCTGAAAATGCCTGAACCGAATCAGGTTCATCCAATTCAAGATTAGAAATATTGTAATGCTCTACTCTTTGTAATTCTTTCTCAGAAGGTTTCGCCGTTCCAATATCCAAATGCTTGTAGCACTGGCGGGAATCCACTGAAATGATAGGAATTTCAAGTTCTTCAGCAATCTGAAGAGAGAGTTCCGTTTTACCGGAAGCAGTAGGACCGAGAAGGATTATTCGCAAAAGTTAGTTTTTAGAATAAGTTAATGAATAATCTAAGCGGATTCATAAAGTAAGTGATTACCAACGACTAAGTTTTAAGCAAAGTCATCCAGAGGGAATCCCCGATGGATCTGCACAATGTGGATTTGGTTTAGTTTTAGATGTGCAGACTCTTCGCTGCGATCATCTACGCTAAGCTACGATGATCTTGCTCTGAGTGACTAATTCGTTGAGGACATCAATTTTTCAGGAATCTATATTGAAGCGAAATCCGATGCGTATATCCTAAATTGCTAGAAGTTCCCGCAAAGCTGGCAAAGCCATAATCCAGATTGAATTTCAGGAGTTGAACGCCTAATCCCAATGTTGGAGAAACAGAAAAACCGCCTTCCGGATCGGATATAAAATCAGTAATACCTGTTCTGAAACTGATCACATCTTTGTAAGTAAGTTCTGCTCCCACATGAGGTTCAATACTCATCTTGCCTGAGTGTATGTAATAAGCTTGTCGGTTTTCAAAAAGCAGATCGGTATCGATGGCAGTAATAAGATCAAAATCATTAAACGTAAAGATCTTAGAAACTCCCAATTTTATGGAAGGAAGTACATATTCGTTTTGTCCGCTTGGAATGGAATCATCAAACACTTCCTGAAATCCTGCAAACTCATCTTCATCCACAGTCCACATTTTTTGCATGGTGGTTGCATCGCGAATAGCGAACCCGAGGTCAACGATATCTGTTTTTAATTGCGCTCCAACATCCAGGCTATATCCCCAGGCTTTTGCAAAAGGTCCTAGCCGTTGATTGATGATCTTAGCGGTAATTCCATACGAAAACCGTTCGTCGCTTTGTTTTGCGAAAGAGAAAAACAGCGCAAGATCGGCGGCACTGAAACGCGTTATATAATCTTCAGGATTTTCGCGAGGCTGGTTGCGGTCTGCATCCCATGCGTTTAAAGTGTTGGCAATATTATCTACACCCTGGCGAAAGAAACTGACTGAAAACACAGCATTTCTGGATTGAAGTGGAATTGCAAATGCTCCGTAATCGTATCCCACAATGCCATCAAAACGCTCTGAATGCATGTAAATAGCTTGTGGCTCATTTACCATTGACAGCCCGGCTACATTCCAATATCCGGCAGTAACATCACTTGTTAGTGCCGAATGAGCAGAACCCATTCCCAAAGCTCGAGCTCCGGCACCGGTGCTTAAAAAATCATTTCCATACTTTGCCAGTGACGATTGAGCGGAAGTTTGAAAAGATAAAACTAATAAAAAGAGAAGCGCTGAGGTAAGGCTTTTCATCAAATGCTGTAATAAAATCTTTAAGGTTTACAGTAGCGCTTTAACGATATATCGGTGTACTTATTTGGTGATTTTTTACCGGTTCCAAATGTTGCGGAGAGAGCCAGTATTTCTTAGTATAAGCACACGTTCTCGAAAGGGCAAGATTGTATAAAAAATTGTCCTAAATAACTCTAATTACGTATTCATGAAATTTTCAGTATCAAGTAACGAACTCAACAAAGGGCTTTCAGCTGTAATAGGCGCGGTGCCGTCAAAAGCCACATTACCGATTTTAGAAACCATTCTTTTTGAATTTGAAGATGGGAAACTGAAATTATCAGCAACGGATCTTGAAATTGCAATTGTAGAATACATAGAAGCTGAAATAGAAGAAGAGGGTTCGGTAGCAATTCCTGCTCGGCGTTTATTAGAAACATTAAGACAACTTCCCAACATTACTGTATTCTTTTCGGTTGATGAGAGAAAGAATATCAATTTCAGAACGGATAAAGGGAATTATAAGCTGGTTGGGGATGATGCAGATGAGTTTCCGGAAATACCTACTCTTGAAAATGGTGTTGAAATTAGCGCTTCTACAGAAAATATAAACACAGCCATTGATAAGACATTATTCGCCGTTTCAAGCGATGATCTACGTCCTGCTATGATGGGTGTGTATTTTAAGATCGGTACTGAAGAAAGCAAGTTTGTAGCAACTGATGGTTATCGTTTGGTTGAATATGTAAACAAAGAGATCAAAGGTAGTGCAGAAACTGAGTTTATCGTGCCGGATAAAGCGCTTGGTTTAGTTCAAAAAACAACCAGTGGAGAAGAATGTGAGATCACAGTTACAAATGATCACGCTCGATTTAAAAGTGAAAATACTATCGTGATCACAAGGTTGATCAATGAGCAGTATCCGAATTACGATTCTGTGATTCCTCGCGATAACAACAAGTTTTTGACGATCTCCAAAGAACAAATGCTATCAACGGTTCGTCGCGTTGCTATTTTCTCTAGTTCCACAACCAGACAAATTCGTCTTGAACTGGCAACAGATAAATTAACGATTAGAGCTGAAGATCTGGATATGAGCAGTGAAGCAAAAGAAACCATTGCTTGTGAATACTCAAATGATGAGTTGGAAATCGGATTTAATGCAAAATATCTAGGCGATGTTCTGAGCAATATAGATGACGATGAGGTAAGTTTTGAGTTTTCATCACCAAATCGGGCAGGTATTGTTCGACCATCAGAAAAAAGTGATCACGAAGAAATTCTTATGGTGGTTATGCCGGTGATGTTGAACAACTATTCTTAATGAGTCAAATAATTACGCTTACTACCGATTTCGGTCTTCAGGATCAATATGTAAGTTCGATGAAGGCAGTAATTCTGGGTTTAGCTCCTGATGTTCGTCTCATTGATATTTCACATGATATTCCTGCTCAGGATATTATGGCGGGAGCATGGGTAATTCGCAACTCAGCGTTTCTTTTTCCAAAAAATACTGTTCATTTGGTGGTTGTAGATCCTGGCGTGGGAACAGACCGGCATCCGATCGTTCTAAAAATTAATGACCAGTATTTCGTAGGGCCGGATAACGGAATTTTTTCACTTTTCTATAGTGAATTCCAATTCGAAGCTATAAAGCTGAATAAACAAAAGTACTGGCGTAAAGAAAGATCCAGAACCTTTCACGGAAGAGATATTTTTGCACCGGTAGCAGCTCATCTTATCAACGGAGTTTCTCTTAAAGAACTCGGCGATCCGATTAAAGATCTGGTAACTTATCACTGGGCGGTTCCGATCGGGGATAAAGATGGTCTTCAAGGTTGGGTGGTTCATATAGATCGGTTCGGAAATCTGATCACAAATATCTCGGAAGCGTTGATCGAAGATATGATAGGACGCAGAAAAGTGAGAATCTATGTGGGAAATACTATGATAGATCATTTAGTGAATACGTTTGGAGACGTGGAAGAAGGTGATCCAGCAGCATTTATTGGGAGTTCGGGGATGTTGGAAATTGGCATAAATAAAGGAAATGCAGCAAAGCTTTTAAGTGTTGATAAAGGCGCACAGGTGTCTTTAGTACTCCAAAAATGAGAACGTAACACCAAAGCAGTAAACACGTACTGTCTCCACGAATAAAGACGGAAAGGACTATGAGCTTTGAATTAAAATCTCCGGAAAATGAAAGAGCAGCTATTCAGGTGCCGAAAGAAATTTCGAACCTGAACAAGCCATTCAGTGGTACTTTGTGCTCTCAGGATGGTGATGAATACGATGTAAAGAATAACATCATTGATATTTTAGGGGGACAACCAGATTTCTCTAGTTTAGCATCTTATACCAACCATTGGAAACTGACTGCTACTATTTATGAAGAGATCTGGCGAAAGCGCTCTCTGTCTTTATTAACAGGTGAAGATTTCCCGATTGAGAAGGAGCATGAATTGCTCATTGAATGGACAGAGCCTAAAGAAGATGGGTTATATCTTGACCTGGGTTGCTCAACAGCGCTTTATGGCAGAGCACTAAAAGCCGCCCAATCCAAGGCAAATGTTGTAGGTTTAGATTTTTCTATGCAAATGTTAGAGGAAGCCCGAATAAAGGCAGAAGCTGACGAAACCAACTTATATTTTGTCCGAGCCGATGCTAAAGAGATGCCTTTTTTTAGCAAAACCTTTGACGGAATAGTGATGGGTGGCACATTAAATGAGTTAACCGAAGAAGTGAAAGTACTGAATGAAGCTTGCAGAATTTTGAAAGAAGATGGAGTGCTTTTTATGATGCATCTTATAAAAGCCGATGCCTGGTACGGCCGATTACTTCAGGAGTCGATGGGAATCGGAGGAATCAAATTCTGGACCAAAGATGAAAGCAACAAATTGTTCAAACAAGCCGGCTTCAAAGTGGATGAACAGATTACAAGAGGGATTGTCTGTTTTACGAGATTAAGGGTTAGTTAAATTTTTAGTAGCATTGCAGTTTCACCAAACTTTTCTCCACTTAAGTATAGAAAAAAGATAGGTTAAACAAAGCAATTACATGTTTTCCGGAGCTGAAATTCCAAGAATAGTCAATCCGTTTCTTAAAACCTGAGCAGTTGATTTCGCTAATTCAATTCGCGCTTGAGCCAAGTCTTCTTCCACACCAATAATTCGGCAATCGTGATAGAAGCTTGTAAATGCAGATGCAACATCATTCAAAAAGTTGATCAGTCGATGTGGCTCTCTAGCATTGGCAGCACTGGTAATCATTTCAGGAAAACGCAGTATGGTTTTTATTAAACTTTCTTCTGATGGATGTTTCAAAAGCGATAGGTTCGCTTCATTCGAGAAAGAGTACTCTTCCATAGCTTTTCTAAGGACGCTAGAAATTCTTGCATGCGCGTACTGAAGATAGAACACAGGATTTTTATCTCCCGCTTCTTTAGCTTGAGCGATATCAAATTCTAAATGAGTATTTGGAGATCTCATCAAAAAGAAAAACCGTGTTACATCAGAACCAACTTCATCCATAAGCTCATCAAGAGTTACAAAATTCGCTTTCCTGGTGCTCATTTTAAATGGCTGTCCGTCTTTGACGATCGTCACAAACTGATAGATCACCACATCTACTTTTTCTTTATCGTAACCCAATGCAGAAATTCCTGAAAGCACATCAGGATAAGTGGCAATGTGATCAGCTCCGAATACATCCAGACAAATATCATACCCTCGATCCAGCTTGTTCATATGATAAGCGATATCGGGAAGTCTGTACGTCGGCTCTCCCGTGCTTTTGATCAAAACGGTGTCTTGTTCTTTTCCGAATTCGGTTGTTTTAAACCAAACGGCTCCGTCTTTATCATAGGCTAATTCTTTTTCACGGAGCTTTTCAACGGTGGAATCAATGGATCCATCCGCATACAAACTATGCTCGTTGAAGAAGGAATCCATATTGATATTCATTCGCTGGAGCGTATTGCTGATATCAGCAAAAATGGCTTCTTCTGCTTTTTCTTTGAAGGGTTTCCAGTCTTCTATATTACCAGATAATTCAGCATTTTCTTTCGCTAATTCAGCTGCAATATCTCGTATATATTCTCCTTCATATCCGCCTTCTGGGAATTCAGATTCTTTGCCTAATTTTTCTAAATATCGAGCTTGCACACTTTGCCCCAAAACACGCATTTGTCGACCGGCATCATTGAAGTAATACTCCCTGTCAACCTCAGCTCCTGTCCACTCCAGCAATCTTGCAACGGTGTCTCCGAGAACTGCATTTCGTCCATGACCGACAGTCAGTGGTCCCGTTGGGTTTGCACTTACAAACTCTACCAATACTTTTTTACCGGAATGTTCATCGGTTCTTCCAAAGCCGGATCCAGCATCCAGAATACTCTGTAATTCATCGTACAAATAATCCTCAGCAAATCGAAAGTTGATGAATCCGGGACCTGCAATTTCTACTGAAGAAATTTTCTTTTCATCGTACTTCAATCCGTCGATGATCTGTTGTGCAATAGCTCGTGGATTATTACGAAGAGGTTTTGCCAGCATCATTGCAACATTAGTGGAAGCATCGCCATGGCTGGCGTCTTTAGGAGCTTCCGTCTGGATTTCAGGCAGTTCTTCTAGTTCAAATTGTTGTAAAGAGTCAGCGATTATTTGCTGGAGGTAGTCGTTCATTCTAAGATTCATTTCTGGATTCAGCATTAAGATAAGGCTGATTCAATTAAGAATTAAGAATTATTCAATGATCTATTCAATATCCAATAATGAACAAGGAATAATCAATATCCATTTTTATCCAGATTCTTTTTTGCAGTTCCGATACTCTTATGAAAGATTGCAATCAGTTCATCACATTCTGTTAGAGCAATTTCTAGTAACTCAGAACTTGAAAGAGGATGCTTTTTGATAATTGTTAAGCAAACAAAAGTTTCTCGCAATTCCTTTTGCCCAATCTTAAGTTTATGAATGAAATCTTTGCGCGATTCTGCAGCTTGAGCTTCTCCATATTGAAATGCCGGTGAAGTCCCAGATCTTACCAACTGTTTAGCAAAATGTTGACCTGTATAAGATTTAGGAAGTCCTTCTACTATTTTCATAATCAACAGAGAGAAGTTAATTATCCTGTCTTGTAAATTAAATGAGTTTTTATTCTTCATTGGAGATTCCTTGTTGAATTTTGGTTATTGAAAATGGCCTTCGCTGCGCAAACTAACAAAGTCATATCCTGCGATAATAATATGATCATCTATCGGGATGCCGAGTAGTTTTCCGGATTCTGAGATCCTTTTGGTTAGTTGAATATCAGCCGTTGAAGCTTTTGCGTTTCCTGAAGGATGATTGTGGAATAAAAGAATGGAATTGGCTTGATGTACAACAGCTTGGCGCATTACCTCAGCGGGTTCAACGATAGTGGCATTGCTTCCACCTGAACTGATCTGCTGAAATCCGGTCAGAACCTTTTTATGATTCAGAAAAGCAACAATGAACACCTCTTTGGTTAGGTGACGGAGTTTAGGACCAAAGAAAGCAACAGCGTCTTCAGGAGAAGTTACCTGAATCTCTTCACCTAAACCGGCTACCTGAATTCTGCGGGCAAGTTCAAAAGCTGCCTCCAAAGTAATAGCCTTTACTTTCGCGATGCCGGGAATTACCCGAAGCTCGCTCCATTGTTTTTTGATGAGTGAATGAAGTCCGTTAAAATGATCAAGCAGTGCTCTTGAAGTTTCGATCACATTCATTTTTTTGGTTCCCGTTCGCAGAAGAATGGCAAGGAGTTCGGCATCAGAAAGAGAGCCGGCTCCATATTTTATAAGCTTTTCCCGGGGTTGTTCATCGGGACGCATTTCTTTAACGGTTCTGTTCAGGAAGTCTTCGGAAGAAAATGATTCTGTATTCATGGCGTATAGTTTTTGCCAAGTAAGACAGGTTGAGAGGCGATTCCTTACAAAAATTTATGAATAATGAATATTGAACAAGGAATAACGAATGATGAAGTATTGGTTATTCAATATTCAACAACTATTCTCCGCTTCCCATCAACGGTTCGTTGAAAGCTCGAATGCTTGAGTTTGGAAGTCCGTCGGGGTGAGTTTGTTTTATCATGTCGATGGTTTCAATCACGATCTCCAAATGTTTTTCCTTAGAGTTTTGGTAGAATGCTTGTGCCGCTCCTGAAAGTTTTGGTTTTCCATGAAGTGGCTTATCACTTACACAAAGTAAAGTCGCATGAGGAACGCGATATCTGAATCCATTGGTAGCAACCGTTGCTGATTCCATATCCACCGCTAAACTTCGGCTTTGATGGATCTTTTCAACAGTATCTTTTTTAGAGAACTCCCAGTTTCTGTTGGCAGTAGTAAATACAGTTCCGATGCGATGACTCAATCCGTGATTATCCAGAACTTGCTTGAGATATAAATTAAGGATGTAGTTTGGAATTACAGGTATTCCGATCGGAAAAAGATCATCCAATAAACGATCGTCTCTCATGTAACCGTTTGCGAGTACAAAATCTCCGATTTCCTGGTGATTTCGAAGTCCGCCACAATGCCCAACCATTATCATGGCATCAGGTCGAAGTACTGAAACATGATCAGTAATCGTTTTCGCATTTGATGGACCAACACCAATGTTGATCAGCGTAATACCTTTGTTGTCATCTAACTTGTGGTGGAAAGCAGGCATCTGAACGCCATCCCTTACCGGTTTTACGCAATCAGGAAACTTTTCCAGAAATACTTCAACATGCATCTCATAGTTAGTGAACAAAATGTATCGCTGAAAATCATGAGCGCTGGTTCCTGTGTAATGCTGAAGACGGTCTAATGAAATGTCGGTTCGTTCAGGGCTAAATAGAAAAAGCTTTTTCTTGGTGATGTCCCAATTGCTTTCATCGGTATGATCCAATAAAAGAGGATCGTTCAGTTCTATAACATCCCGTGATGGCTCAATTTTGATATCTGCTTTTTTTTCCAGAAGACGTAAAATCTCACGCTCAAGATAGGATCTCAGTGCTTTAGGCTGAGCGAGTTCTCCTTTTATGATCGGATTATGTTCTGACCAGGCTCGTTCCACTAACATTTTGGGATATTTACCGGAGTCGTAAATTTTCTCCATCAGATCGCAGGCTTTTTCCGTAGCTTTCATACGTTCTTCGAGAGTGGAAAAATTAGAATGTGATAATAGAAGTGAATCGGGCATGAGCAAAAAACTATTTAATTATACAATTGAGTCTTGGGTTACTACCAAAGAGCAGGTTGAATATACGACTAATATCTTCAAGGTTTTAAGTAGAGATATGAAGATCGAGTCAGAAGATCATAAAGCTACATTTTCAATTATTGAAGCACCTGACTGGATCAATGTGATTGCACTTACTGAAGAAGATGAGATCGTGTTGGTAGAACAATATCGATACGGAATTGAGGAGCCAACATTGGAGTTACCGGGAGGAATGGTGGATTCCGGAGAACATCCCAAAGAAACATCCATTAGAGAACTTAAAGAAGAGACGGGTTTTGCAGGAACAGAAGTAATCAATTTGGGTAAGGTGAGTTCAAATCCGGCAATACTCACTAACTACACACATACTTATCTGATAAAAAACTGTAAGAGGATGTCAGATCAAAACCTGGATGGAAATGAAAGGATAAATGTACAAGTAATTCCCCTTGAAAAATTTCTGGATTTGGTTGCAAATGGGGAAGTCCACCACTCCTTAGTAGTGGCTGCGGTGGCGAAGTATCTTCTTTGGAAAAGTGAAAAGTGAAAAGTGAAAGGTGAAATTATGAAATCAGCAACGAAACACCACTATAAATCAGATCTAAAATGGACGGGCAATTCCGGTTCGGGAACGTTGGATTACAAATCCTACGAAAGAAGCTTTATAGTTAAGATTGACGGAAAGCCAATTCTGGATGGTTCTTCTGATCCTGCTTTTAGAGGAGATAAATCCAAGTATAATCCTGAAGAACTATTTTTAACCTCAATTTCATCTTGCCATATGCTGTGGTATCTACATTTGTGTTCAGCCAATAAAGTTGTTGTTCTGGAATACGAAGATTCTGCGGAAGGAATCATGACTGAGCATAAAAGTGGAAAAGGAAAATTTGAAAGTGTAACACTTTATCCAAAAGTAGTAGTCGAAAAAGAATCCATGATAGAACAAGCAAGGTCACTTCATAAGCAAGCTAATGAGATGTGTTATATTGCAAACTCCTGTAATTTTGAGATTAGGCATGAGGTGGATGTCGTAGTAAAAGATTGACATCCACCGCAAAATCTCTGAACGAGATTTTGAGCCTCCTTCAAAGGAGGAATAACATCAGAGAAAACTTTAAAACGATAAAATCAGTGATCCTGAACGATTGCACTATGAAAATCCGTTATTCATGCTCAACTGAACACCATAGAAGACAATAATGATAGAAACCGGTAAAAAGATAGACACTAATTTTAAACTGAAAATTGTACAAGACGGAGAGGAGAAGGAAGTCTCTTTCTCGGAACTTTTAGATCGCAAGACTATAGTATCAGTATATATGAAGAACAATACGTCGAGCTGTGATAGGCAAACACTGAGTCTCGCTGAAAATGCAGATTGGTTTGATAAAAAAGGATTTAATATAATCGCGATGAGTAAGGACGGATGTCGTTCACATAAGAATTACGCAAAGAAACAGGGAATCAATTATACACTCGCTTCAGATCCGGATTATTTATTTGCTGAAGCCACAGATTCAATAGTCGATAAACAAATGTTTGGAAAAAGTTTTACAGCTCCATCCCGATCGGCTTTTGTTATTGATTCGGATGGTACTATCTTGGCATCCGTTGAAAAAATTGATACCAAAGCGCACGCAGAAGAGTTGAAAGCTCTGATTGAAAGTTTATAATTAAAGAAAGAGTATGAAAAGTCTCGTAATAGTAGAGTCTCCAACAAAGACAAAAACGATCAGCAAATATCTACCTAAAGGATATGATGTGGATTCCTCTATGGGTCACATTCGTGATCTTCCATCATCAGCAAAATTAATTCCTGCCAAGTATAAAAAGGAAAGCTGGGCAACTTTGGGTATCAATCCGGATGACAGATATTTTGCAATTTACGTAACCCCGCCCGATAAGAAGAAGATCGTAAAGAGATTGAAGGACAAATTGAAAGATGTTGATGAATTGATCCTTGCAACGGATGAAGACCGTGAAGGAGAAGCAATTTCATGGCATTTACTGGAAGTGCTGAAACCAAAAGTTCCTGTTAAGAGGATGGCATTTCGCGAGATCACCAAAGAAGCAGTCTTAAATGCGTTGGAGAACACGCGCGATATTGACATGAAATTGGTGCATGCCCAGGAAACCAGAAGAATTTTGGACAGATTAGCGGGATATACCGTTTCTCCATTATTATGGAAGAAGATCTCTCCGGGTTTATCGGCAGGACGTGTGCAATCTGTTGCAGTAAAAATGTTGGTAGAGCGCGAGCGCGAGCGCATGAAATTCAGAAGTGGTACGTATTACGATCTTTCAGCTGTGCTTCAAAAAAGTGGAGAGAACGACGAATTTAATGCGGACCTGACTCATTTAAATGAGAAGAGATTAGCAAGCGGTAAAGATTTTGATGAAAATACCGGTAAGCTCAAAAAGCCGGATTCTGTGGTATTGCTGGATGAGGCTAAATCCAAAGATCTTGTTGAAAAATTAAAGGGTGCTGACTGGTCGGTTACCAATGTTGATGTAAAGACTCAGAAAAGAAATCCGGCGCCTCCATTTATTACTTCAACTCTTCAGCAGGAAGCGAACAGAAAGTTCAACTTCTCTGCACGTGATACCATGAGTGTTGCTCAGAAATTATACGAGAAAGGTTTTATCACCTACATGAGAACTGATTCAACAAACCTATCTTCGCAGGCAATTACCGCAGCGCGTGATGGAATTGTAGATCAATACGGTGAAGATTATTTATTTGATCGAGTTCGAACTTATACCAAGAAAGGCAAATCTGCTCAGGAAGCGCATGAGGCTATTCGTCCATCAGGTTCAAAATTCATTCTTCCTGAAAAGTCAGGATTAAAAGACAGAGAGTTAAAATTGTACGATCTGATCTGGAAGAGAACCATTGCAACTCAGATGGCTGAAGCGGAGTTGGAATTTACCAATGTAACAATCACGGCAAAGAACAATGGTACTGCTGCAGATTTCAGAGCGGGTGGAAAGAAGATCTTATTCCCGGGATTCTTCCGTGCTTATGTAGAAGGAAGTGATGATCCTGAAGCAGCATTGGATTCTCAGGAAAAGTTTTTACCGGCAATGAAAGTCGGTGACGGAACAGATCTTCAGGATCTGAACTTTAATTCACACGAAACTAAGCCACCAGCGAGATACACAGAAGCAACGCTGGTTAAAGAATTAGAAAAAAGAGGAATTGGTCGGCCAAGTACATATGCAACGGTAATAAGTACGATTCAGGATCGCGGATACGCGAAGAACGAAAGTAAGATGTTAATTCCTTCGTTCACTGCTTTTGCAGTTACTTCTCTGTTAGAGCAAAATTTTCCAGATCTGGTGGATAGTGATTTTACTTCAAATCTGGAAGATAAGCTGGATGAAGTTGCAAATGGAACTCAAGATCCGGTTGAATATCTGGACGATTATTACAAAGGAGAAAACGGGCTTAGGGCACAAGTTGATAAACAGGAAGACAAGATCGATGCTCAGAAAGCTAAACTACTGGATCTCCCACTTGAAGGATTAGAAGGTATTCAGGTTGCGGTAGGTCGATACGGACCTTATGCCAAAATGCAGAAAGATGGGGAAGAGGTTTCAACATCTTTGCCTCAGGATCTAAACCCAAGTGATGTTACAGTAGAGAAACTAGAGCAATTGATCAAGCTTTCTGAAGAAGAAGATAAACCAATTGGTGTACATCCTGATGAAGGACTTCCCGTGTTTTTATTAACTGGAAGATTCGGCCCATACGTTCAATTGGGAGAAGTAACAGAAGAAAATAAAAAACCGAAGAGAGTTTCACTTTTAAAAGGAATGACGCCGGAAGATGTTGATTTGAATCTGGCTCTAAAACTGTTAGAGTTACCAAGAAATCTTGGTGAACATCCTGAAGACGGAAAAGTGGTGAAAGCTGGTGTAGGGCGATATGGTCCTTATGTGGTTCATGATGGGAAATTCAAGTCATTAACTAAAGATGACAGCGTTCTTGATGTTGAATTGGATCGGGCAGTAGAATTACTGAAACAGAAAGGAGCTCCAAGAAAAAGTTCTGAACTAAACGATCTTGGCGAACATCCGGAGACAAAAAACCCGATCAAAGTTATGAATGGTCGATATGGTCCTTACATCAAACACGGTAAAAAGAATATTGGTCTTCCGAAAGGTACCGATCCCGAGAAATTTACCTTAGACGAGGCAGTGGCATTGATTGCCGAAAAAGGCTAGGATTGAATAACGAATATTGAATGTCCAATAACCAATATACATTGAAGTTCTTTTATTTGTTATGCTTCTTAATTCCATATGAGTAAATCTAGAAGACAAATACCTATAAAGTCAGGTTTTATACTTTTTGGCTTTTTTAATCTCGTGATTATTGGAGCAGGGCATGGAGTAGGAACTATTGGAATTATGCTTATAGCAGTTCCTTTCTTTATGGAAGATTTCTCGCTGTGCCTAAGTAATATTTTTATTAATACTCGGCTGGCCAGGAATATTACTTTTATTGTTAGAAACGCTATATGCAAAGGAAAAAAAGCAAATGCTACGACTAAGTGTATTTCTAATATTTTCTTTCCTTATGTCATTATCAATTGTTGGATTAATAGCGATGAGTGAAGTTTCAGAAATTAGTATTGCTTCATCAGTCCCTTTTTTTATAGCATTTCTAATTCTCTCAGGTCGTACAATACACAAGTCGGTAGAATCATAACAATCGTATAAAGCAGACTCGTTTAGAGTTTGGGAATTTTTAGTTTTAACACGACTCGTCTTTTAAATGTAGGGTCGATTGGTGAACAGTAAGTATTAAGCTTAACAGAATTGGTCATCTCGCGGCGCATGCCCGAGATCTAAATTTCTCTAAAGCTAATAAATCTGATTGCAGGTCCAGATTCCTGCCTCCGCAGGAATGACTTTTGTTAGAGAAAATTTTATTGGTCAAGCTGATTTAATTTCAGCATATTCAATTGTTGGTTAATGTATATCTTAGGTACATGCAAAAACGAAGTAATTTTTATTTCAGATATCCGCCAAATATTCAGGAACTGGATTTAGCTACTATGGTGAATATGTTCAGAACCAGAGGAGAACCTTTACGTGCTGCTCCCGGGCAGCATTTTGCTTGTGCAGTTACTCACCATTTACTTCGCGAAGGAAAACATTGGTTTGGTTTATATTATTCCCAAAAAACGTGGGATAATTTACTTACTAAAGGCAGTGAAGGTTTTCCAATGACAGAAGCAGAGCTGAATGTGTTAGGCAAATTATATATGGCTCAGGATGAAGCCCCACATCGGGAGATCATTGAAAAAAGTTCAGGAGTTACTGAAAAACTGGCTTATCTGATAGTTAATGATCTGCGTTCATTTGGCTTTATTCTGGAAGATGACGGTGGTTTTTTAACCATTACGCCTCGTGGAGAAAAAGCTCTTCATGGAATTGCACGCCGTATTTACGAAAAACGATTTATGCCCGAAATGCTCAATAATTTCGAACTTCGTGAAGATCCTACCATTGAGCGTGCGCAAAAATCAGATCAGGAACAGAGAAGTTTGTTTTAATAAGGGTCGTCCCTGTAGATGTTAGATAAATCGTTAATGGTTTAGTAATAATAGCTCTAGAAGCGTTTGCCCTTAGTATTTAAGACGGAAAAGTAAGCCCAATTCCTTTGCCTGTAGCAAGATTACACGCAGGACTAAAGTCCTTTCTTGTTTATGTACGAGTTTAAGACAAGAACATAAGCTAGAAGGGGATTTATCCCCGGGTTTCTAATCTCCATCTAGTAATTTATACATGCTCATGTACTTTTGTACCGCTACTGAGCTTCCTCGTCACAGGCGCCAGTACCAAAAGCTCCCGACAAGAATTAGTGGTGCGAACTCCGGGGTCTTGTTCCTATCTAAACCAAGGAACTAAAATACTAACTCTTAAAGTTTCTCACTGCTTCAGCTACTCTTCCGGGAACACGATCATCAAAAGGACTTGGAATGATCATTTCTTCGCTAAGATCCTCCACGCTATCTGCAATTGCTTTAGCGACTTCAATGAACATAGCAGAGGTTAAGTTGTTCGTGCGAGCATCCAGAGCTCCTCTGAAGAGCCCAGGAAATGCCAATACATTATTGATCTGGTTAGCAAAATCAGAACGACCTGTGGCAATTATTCGAGCTCCGGCTTCTCGAGCTTCATCGGGCATGATTTCAGGAGTAGGGTTTGCCATGGCAAAAATGATAGGATCTTTGGTCATGGTTTTAACCATTTCCTGAGTTAAAACTCCTGGTGCAGAAACGCCAATGAATACATCAGAATCTTTAACAGCATCTTCAAGATTACCGGTAACATTGGATTTATTTGTCAGCTTAGACATTTTCTTTTTGGTGTCGTTCAGATCAGTTCTGCCGTTATGAATAATTCCACGACTGTCGCACATGATCACTTCTTTGACTCCTGCTTCAAAAAGTAAGTTTACTATGGCTACTCCGGCAGCTCCGGCGCCATTTATAACAACTTTCAGATCTTTAAGCTTTCTTCCCGTTAGTTTACATGCGTTGAACATGCCTGCTAAAGTAACGATCGCCGTTCCATGCTGATCATCATGAAATACAGGAATGGATAGTTCTTTCTTTAGTCTTTCTTCAATTTCAAAACATCGGGGAGCAGAAATGTCTTCCAAGTTTATTCCTCCAAAAGTAGGAGCAATTGCTTTTACTGCTGTTATAATCTCTTCCGTATCCTGAGTATTCAATACGATCGGAACGGCGTCAACATTGGCAAATTTCTTAAATAGCACGGCTTTCCCTTCCATCACCGGTAAAGCGGCTTCTGGTCCGATATTTCCTAAACCAAGTACAGCGGAGCCATCACTTACTACAGCAACTAAGTTTCCTTTTGCGGTGTAATCGTAAGCTTTTTCTACATCTTTACTTATTTCCCGACAAGGTTCTGCAACTCCAGGGGTATAAGCAATACTTAGATCATCCTTTGTGTCTAAAGGCATTTTAGGCTCTATTGAGATCTTTCCCCGAGCTTTTTTATGTGCTTCTATTGAAAGTGCCGCGTAGTCTTTTTTTGACATAATTTTTTAGAGCTTTTGTAAATAAAAAAGGCATCAAACAATCTGTCTGATGCCTATACAGTAAAATACGGTTTATTTATTAATCATTCCTTCAACATCAAAGGAATTGTTTGAAGAATTTACATCTGCCAAGCGTTGAGTAGGATCAATGGAAACCTTTTTGATCGTTGAACCAGCTGTAGGAATATCAAATGTATATGTTGGGTTTGTCCATGGCCAGTCTTCTAAAATGGTTCGCTTGAGGTCGTTCTCGGCAGGTTTTTCTCCTCTCATAATCCTGAGTGGGATATAAAACATTTCAGAACTACCATCTTTATACTCAACTAAAACATCAATAGGCATTGGCATTAGCCCAACTCTTTCCAGCTCGATCACAGTTTTGTTTTCATCACCAATAAGTGCTTTGATCCCATAATCAACAGTTTTTGTGGTGTTAACAAAATATTCGTTATACCAGTCCAGAACCATTCCTGATTCTTTTTCCATTACTCTAAGAAAATCTTCAGCAGTTGGGTGTTTCATCTTCCAGGTGTCAAAGTATGTAAGCATACCCTTTCTGAAAGCTTCTTCTCCGACTATGTAACTCATTTGACCTAGGTAAACCGCTCCTTTCGAATAAGATGCCGAGCCATAAGCTCGATTTGTATTAAAGTGATCGGCATGAGTTGTTAAAGGCTCTTCTAATCCTGATGCTACTATACTGTAATAACCGCGATAGGAACCTGCATACGGGAACTCGGATTCCCGGTTGAAAATATGAAGCATAGTTTCTGCGGATGCAAAACTGGTAAATCCTTCATCCATCCATGCAAAAAGGGCTTCATTTGTTGCTAAAACTCCCTGAAACCAACTGTGATAAAACTCATGAACGGTAACACCAACTAAACTACCCAGAGATCTTCCGCCGGTGATAAGTGTTCCCATTGGATACTCCATTCCACCATCACCTCCCTGAACAGTTGAAAACTGAGGGTAAGGATATTTTCCAAAATGCTTGTTTGCATACTCAAATCCTTTGATGGTTAATTCCGGTAACTGCTCCCAATATCTTTTATATGCTGCATTTTCTTCGGGCGTGGCTTGCGCATCAACAGTTTCTTGGTAGAAAAAATGAAGCTTCGGTCCGTTTGGAACCTGAGCAGTTGTATGGATAAAGTCGGGATCAGCGCCCCAGAAGAAATCAATTACATCTTCAGCTATAAAATGATAGGTTATTCTACTATCAGGTTTTCTACGGTTAAGTTTAACTCCATCATCTTCATAACCATGCCCAATCTCGTTCGGATTTTGAAGAACGCCGGTACCGCCAATTACATAATCAGCATCGATAGTGATTTTAACGTCAAAGTCTCCCCATACTCCATGAAACTCACGTCCGATGTAGGGATTGGGATTCCATCCTGTATAGTCATACTCTGCCATTTTTGGATACCACTGGCTCATGGAAAATTCTACACCTTCAGCATTATTCCATCCTGAACGTCGAATTTGAATAGGAACCTGAGCATCCCACTCCATTTCGAAAGTGGTTTTGCTACCTGATTTGATTGGTTTATTAAGCTCAACAACTAAAATAGTTCCGTCGTGGGTAAATTTTACGTCTTTACCATCTTGCTTTAAAGATCTGATTTTTTGGTAACCAATCTCATCTTCCGAAAGTTTTGATATTCTATCACCAACTCTTCTATCGGGATCTGTAATAGTTCGAGAACGAACATCCATCATACTACCGGGTTGAAAGGCATTGAAATATAAATGGAAATAAACTCGATCTAATTCATCCGGAGAGTTATTGGTATACACAACTTTCTGGTCGCCTTTGTATTGATGTTTTTCGGTGTCAACATCAATATTCATGGTGTAATCAATTTCTTGCTGCCAGTATGTTCTTTGTGCAGAAATATTCAGGGATATAAATCCCAATAAAAGCAAAGTGATCAATTTCTTCATTCTTGAAATTATTTAAGTTATCAGATGTATTAAATTTTTGTTCAATATTAAAGGAACCCACAAAAATGCAAAAACTCCACTGCATTTACATTTTTTGTTTAATAAACCATAAAGGAACACTAAGAAAGCAGAAAGTTGAGAAATATAACATAGAAACTCTGTGTGCTTTGTGGTTGTTTATCAAAAACTGTTCCTGCTTGCGAAAGCACGGCTTAAAGTGGCTTCGTCTATAAATTCAAGTTCGGTTCCCATTGGAATACCGTAAGCAATTCGGGTAACTGTAACTTCATAAGGAAGTAACAACTTATTAATGTAATAAGAAGTAGCTTCACCTTCAGCGTCAGGGTTAAGTGCTAGAATCACTTCTGTTATTTCTTCATTGCCGCCTACGCGTTTAAGTAATTCCTGTATCCGAATATTATCAGGGCCAATGTTATCCATGGGAGAGATTACTCCTCCTAGAACATGATACCTTCCTCTAAACTCATTCGTTTTCTCAATGATATAAACGTCATTGAACTCTTCTACAACACAGATCGTCCCGTTTTGACGTTTTGCATTTTCACAAATAGTACAAGGATCAGTATCGCTTACATTGCCACAAATTTCACAGCGGGTAACTTTATTTTTCAGATCTATTATTGCATTTGCTAAACGAAGCGCATACTCATCGTTCTGCTTTAATAAATGGATTGCAATTCTTTGAGCTGATTTTCTTCCTGTACCGGGGAGTTTTGCAAGCTGTTCAATTGCTCGTTCTAAATATTCTGAGGTTATCTGCAAGGAGATTAAAAATTAAAGATTAAAAATGAAAAATCAGGATTGGTGAGCCCAATTTTTAATCTTTCATTTTTCATTTTGAGTTCAGTCATAGTCCAAACTTAGAAAGATCCATCCCTGGTATTCCACCACCGGGAATCATTCCTTTGTAAGCTTCCTGCATTTGGGATTTTGCAGCTTCATCGGCTTGTTCAAGAGCTTTGTTTACCCCGGCAACCACCAGATCTTCCAGCATTTCTTTGTCATTAGGATCAATAACATCCTCATCAAATTTAATGGAAAGGATCTGACGAAGACCATTGGCTTTTACTTTTACCATGCCGCCACCGGCTTCTGCTTCCACAGTTACTTCAGCTAATTTAGCTTGACTTTCCTGCATTTTGGCTTGCATTTCCTGAACTTTGCCGAACATGTCGGCCATGTTAAAATCACTCATAACTTAATATTTGGTTTAATTTGTGCCACTAAAACACGAAAGCACAAAATTAATTATTTATTCAATAGGAGTCCTAAGTCTTATATCTCAGGTCTTACGTCTATTTTGTTAATATTCGAGTTCCGCTCCAAACCGTTCCACCAAACTACGAACCATCGGATCTTTTTGTTGAATCTCCTTAAAGCGTTCGTAAGGATTGCGAGCTGTAGTTTGTTTTGTTTTTTGTGATACTTCTACATTAAAACGAAGTGCCACGCCAATACATTCCTGCAATTTTCCTGCCAATTCTTTGGCTTGTTCATCCAGCATGGTTTTGGCTAGCTGATTGTCACACTCTAATGACAATTCTGTGCCTTTCAGACGAACCGGTAGGGCTCGTTCTGTTTGCATTTTTAGAATAGAAGAAACCGACCCATTCAGTGAATCTATGAATTCCGGCCAAGCATTTTTGATGTCTTCGATTCGAACAGTTTTCTGATTTGCAGAGGATTCGTTTGTGGTTTCAACTTTTACTTCTGCACTTACTTGAGTGGTTTTTAGCTGACTTGGCTGAGAGAATTTTGTTTTTAATGCAGGTGCTCCGATATCAAATTCATCCTCGGGTTCTTCTTCAACCAGAATTTCTTTATCTGGAGAAGCAGACTCTTGTTTTGGAAGTTCTTTAACTAAATCTGATTGCTCAATCGGTTCTGGTTCAGTAGGGGGTGTTTTTTCCTTTTTTTCCGGATAAACAGGTTTTTCAGATCCTGAAGAAAGTGCGCCTAAGTTCTTAGAGTTTTTTTTTACTTCTTCGAGGTTTGCTAGAAGTTTAGCCAGATTCTCTGACCGCTCCATATGAATGAGCTTCAGTAAAGTGATTTCAAACTGAATTCTGGGCTGGTTCGCGTCTTTGATCTTTATCTGTGCTTCCGAAACAATATGAAGCATTCTCATAAGATCATCTCGGGAACAATCCGGAGCAGATTCTTTGTATTTAGCTTTGGTGTCTTCTGAGGCCTCCACCATATACAATTGCTTACTGTGGTGAGCTATGTACAAATTTCTCAAGTGTTCGGTAAGCCCGATCAGAAATTCCTGAATGTCATAGCCTTCCTGTAACAAAGTGTTGATCAGTTCTAAGCCCTGATCTGCATCGTGATCTTTAACACAATTCATGAATTGAAACAGTCGATCTGTACCAACCACATTCAAAGCTTGGAGCAGTTCATTGTGTGTGATATTATCACCGCAAAATGCGATTGCCTGATCCATTAATCCAAGAGCGTCACGAAGTGCTCCATCTGCTTTTTTAGCTATTACATGCAAGGATTCATCATCGATGGATATATGCTCATCAGCAGAAATTTTTCTGAGTCTTCGAACGATTTCGTCAACGGCGATTCGTTTAAAGTCGAAACGCTGCACACGAGATAAAATAGTAGGTAGAACTTTGTGAGGTTCTGTTGTAGCAAAGATAAAAATAGCGTGCTCTGGTGGTTCTTCTAGAGTTTTCAAAAGCGCATTAAAAGCCGCTTTTGAAAGCATATGAACCTCATCAACGATAAATACTTTGTAGCGACCATTTTGAGGCGGAATTCTAACACTTTCCCGTAAATGATGAACGTCATCCACTTTGTTGTTAGAAGCCGCGTCCATCTCAACAATATTAAGTGTTTGGTTCAGAGATTCACCATCAACACTGCTGTCAATTTCGTTTATGGTTCTGGCAAGAACACGAGCCATCGTTGTTTTTCCAACTCCACGTGGACCACAGAACATATAAGCATGAGACAATCTGTTTTGTTTGATTGCATTCATCAACGTAGAGCTTACGTGATCCTGAGAAACAATATCCTCAAAGTTTTGTGGGCGATATTTTCTAGTAAGAGCGCGGTAGTTTTCTGACATTCCTAAAGCTGATTTTGCTAACAAATGTAATGTACAAAAAGAAGAGAAGAATTGGGGAAAGGATATGGAATTAATATTAATAAAAGCAGCATATAAAATTCTGTAATCAATTCAGCATAAATCGCACTTTCCTATTATACTTCACGTTAAGGTAAGCGATGAAAAAATTCTTCTACATATTTCTTATATCCGGGTTTGGTTTATCATCTTCAACCAAAGCGCAGGTACAGCCAAAGCCAATGGTAAATGGTACTATAGCATATGTTCAAGGCTTAGAGGCATTTGAAAATAGAGAGTATGAGAAGTCTCTACAACTTTTGATGGAAGCCAAGAACCAACTAGGTAATGAAGCCGGGCTGAGTTATGCAATCGCAGACACATATTTTGCAATGGAAGACCTTCCAAATGCAGCTCTTTACGGAAAACAAGCCGTTTCAAAAGCACCTGAGAATAAGTGGTTCCGGTTTAAGCTGGCACAGATATACCGAAGTGCAGGAGAAAATACCGCAACTCTGGAAGAGCTGAACACGCTGCTAGAATACTACCCAAATGATTATGATGGTTTATTTATGCTTGCAGATACCTACAAAGATTACGGGGAGTACCTGAAGAGTAATCAAGTTTTGGATCGGGCATTAAAATTAACAGGACCAAATCGGTCAATTTATTTATTGAAATTCAGAAATTTCGAAGCTTTGGGAGCAAGAGATTCTGCTATTACACAATTGGAATTATTAAGAGATATTGATCCTGATAATTTGAATACACTCAATTTATTAAGCGAGTATTATTCAAAAACAGGTAGAGAAGGAAATGCTAAAAAAGTTTTGAATGAAGCTTTAAGCAGAAATTCACGAGATCCACAATCCATATTAAATCTTGCCGGAATTTATATTGAAGATCAACAATGGGATAGTGCAGGCGCTTTGATACGAACTTTTTTAGCAGATAAAGTTATTCTTCCTGAAGAAAAGCTGGGAGTAGCTCAATTTCTATTTGCAAAACAGCAGGAAAGCCCCCTTAACGAACAGCTTAAAAGAGAAACGGGCTGGGCATTAGATGCATTTACAGAGTCATCTCCAGAATACGGTCCTGCTTTTACGATAACCGGTCAATATTATGCTCAGATCGGTGAAACCGAAAAGGCTATTCAAAAATTAGAAAAAGGGAACGAACTACTTCCCCAGGATGATATAGCCTGGAGATTAAGACTGCAATTATTGCTAAGTGAAAATAGATTAGAAGAAGCAAAAAAGGTGGGAAAGAAAGCCGATCAAAATGTACCGGATGATTCTTTTATTCAGTTTTTCATTGGTACAGCTTATTTACTAAGTGATGAAAATGAAGAAGCAGTTGTATGGTTGGAAAGAGCCTCTAGAGCACCTGCAAGAAAACCATTTAAATCTGTTGTCTATTCAACGTTGGGAGATGCTCAAAGTAATTTGGGAAATGCAACAGAAGCCGATAGAGTATACGAATTGGCATTGCGTTATGACCCTGAAAATCATAACGCAATGAACAACTATGCATACAATTTGTCAGTAAGAGGAGAGAACTTGGAACGAGCTAAGGAATTAGCCTTAAAAGCAATGGAGCTTGATCCTGAAAATGCAGCCTATCTGGATACTATGGGGTGGGTTTTTTATAAATTAGAGGATTATGAAAAGGCAAAACGTTTTATAAAAGCATCTGTTGATCTAAGTGATGAAGAAGCGAGTGCAGAAGTATTGGAACATTTAGGCGATGTTCATGATAAACTAAATAATAGTGACGAAGCCAAAAAGTGGTGGAAAAGAGCACTGGATAAAGACCCCTCATTGACACATTTAAAAGAAAAAATTCAAGAGTGAGATCAGTTTCAATAAAATACCTTATACCTGCGGTTTTTTTGCTGGTTGTTTCGTGTACCTCAACAAAAAAAATTTCTACTGATGAAAACCTTTATGAGGTAATGATTCCGTTAAGTGAAATTATAGATCGTATCCCAAACTATGCAGATGAACTTGTTTCAGCTAAGGGAAAGGGTAGAGCTTTAGTAAGTGAGCCGGGAAGCAGCGATCGAATTACTATAGACTTCGAAACAGATACCGTATTGAGCTTACTCACATTTAAAAACAGAATAGGAATTACAGGTGGAAGTATGTTAGTAGATGCAGATTCCATCCTCATTTATAACAAAATTGATAAATACGCTCAAAAAGTGTCTGTTCAAGATGGGCGCATGACGAATCTGAATGAACTAGCGTCTGTAAATTTATTAGATTTGATGAACTTCAAGATCAAAATGGATGATGTAGAAAAGATTTTACAATCTGATACGGAATATATTCTGGGATTCTATAACAAAGGAATTGCACGTATCAACAAAAAAACAGGAACGGTAAGTTATGTGGAGCAAGCGCGATCTTCCGGCCTTCCCTATTCAGCATTAACATATGAAAGCTATGGTGAAATTGATGGCTACACATTGCCTAGAAAAATTACCATATTAAGTGCAGACAGAAACTCACAAGTAGTTTTTCAGGTTCGTACCCTTGAAGTAAATCCATCCAAGATAGATCTTACACTTGATATTCCTGATGAAATAGTTATTGAACGTTTATGAGATCAAGATCTTTAATACTGACCGTTGTAATATTTGCAGCAATAGCTACGTCTCTTTCAGCGCAAACATATGATGAAAAGCGAAAGGAGATACTGAGTAAGCAGAATAATACTAGAGCAGAAATCAATGTACTTGATGCCCGGATAAAATCATATCAAAAGCGGGTTGCTGAAGCCGAGGCCAAGTTCAATCAGTCGTATAAACAGTATGAAAACCTGAACGGATTAATAGCGTTACAGGATGACAAGATCGAAAGCTTGACGAAAGAACAACAGCAAATTCAGGAAGAGATTAATTTAACTGAACAAGAGATCGGGGCTCGTCAGGAAGAGCTCAAAGTATTGATCGACAATTATAAAAAGATATTGTTATTCGCTTACAAAAACAGCCGATCATCCAATCTTGAATTATTACTTACTTCCGGGTCGTTCAATCAGATGTTGATAAGGGCTCAATATTTAAAAAAGTTTGAAGAGCAAAAAGCGAAACAAGCAGAACAGATAAGACGAAGAAAGAATGAATTGGATCAGATACAAATCGATCTTCGCCAAAGTTTAAATCGTAATCAGGTAGTACTTCAGGAAATTCAAACCGAAAAAGAGATACTAAACGGGCAAAGATCTCAGCAAAAACAAACTGTAGAAACTATTAGGAGTCAGCGTTCTGACTTAGTTGCCGAGCTTACTAAAAGCAGAGAACAGAAGGAAGCGTTACAGAATGCATTTACTGATTTAATTGTTCAAGAAGAAGAAATAGAGAGATTAAACAATGAGCGATTAGTAAAATTAGCTCGGGCGCGAGAAATTGCTGATGAAAACCTCAGAAACAGGGAGGTCGCCAAGTACTCTAAACCTATTAACACAAGCTCTGGAGTAAGTAGTGAAATGTTACTCGATAATGAGCGAACATTTGCGGCATCAAAAGGCGTGCTACCTTGGCCTGTTAATAGTAAAACGGTCTCTAAGAATTTTGGGAGAACCAGAAATCCGGTTTATGGAACAGTAACAGAATATTTGGGAATAAATATTGTGACCGATCCGGCTGCTCAGGTTAAGGTTGTGTCAGATGGTTATGTTTCTCAGATATCGCCCATTAGTGGTTTTGGAGATGTAGTGTTTGTTAAGCACGGATCGTACTACACCGCCTATGGAAATCTTAGTAGAATTGATGTGCAAAAAAATCAAGTTTTAAATGCCGGAGACAGAATAGGACTCTCGGGCGTAGCGCAATCTCCATTAGGAGAAAATCTATTATTTGTAGTTCGGCACAAAGATTATCAAAATCCATTAAACTGGTTACAAAAATAGATTTTTCGTGTAATATTCTGTACTCTCAATCACTAGAATATTAAAACTAACTATCGACATTGAATAACCTGCCAAGATTTATTTTTTACCTGACGGGGCTTCTAATTATCTCAGGAGCTTTCACACTTTTGACCTCGGACCTGTTAACCAAAGTAAACAATGGGACTATATTAGGAACCGTTCTTTTTTTCTTTTTTGGATTGATTTATATGAACATGGTTACGATTTCGAGTAGAAGATTTATGCGAAGATTGGAAGGAGCAACGGTAGCTCCTTATGTTTTTGCAATTTTTGTTTTGCTGCCTCCGGCTGTTTGGGTTAATCTCTATCAGGGCGGATCTGCAACTTCTCCGGCTGTTTATGTGCCAATGCTTTTAGTTGCTGTTGGAACAGGAGCATATTTCGGCCATCGTTTGGGATTAAAAGCTCAGATCAAATTTCAGGAAAACCTAAAAGCCTATTTTGAACAGGATAGACGCTTGCACAGTGATCCTGCTAAGGAAGAAGACGAAACTTCAAATAAATAACTAACACCATGAAAACATCTCGTTTCCTATTAACTCTTTCTGCAATTTTATTTTTAACGGTTGAGCTTGCACTATCTCAAACCATTACTACAGATGAACTACACAAAATCGGTATTGCGCCTTCGGCAGAAAGAATAGAAAAAGACATCCAAACACTGGTTGATTTTGGAACCAGACACACGCTTTCTGATACTGTTTCAAGTACAAGAGGAATTGGCGCCGCAAGAAGATGGATCAAAGCTGAGTTCGAACGTATTTCGGAAGATTGTGGTGGATGTCTCGAAGTATTTTATGTGAGCGATGTGATTTCAGGTCAAAGAAGAATACCCGATCCCGTTAATATTGTGAATGTTGTTGCTATTCAAAGAGGAACTTCCGATCCGAATAGATTTGTGATGATGAGTGGAGATATTGATTCCAGAGTTTCTGATCCTTTAGATGGCGTCTCTGATTCGCCGGGGGCTAATGACAATGCTTCAGGGATGGCCGGGACTATTGAGGCTGCAAGAGTGCTGACTAAATATGAGTATCCAAGTTCTATCATGTATGTTGGTCTTTCAGGTGAAGAACAAGGGTTGTTTGGAGGACAGATTTTAGCAGAATATGCCCTCGAAAAAGGTTGGAGAATAAAAGCAGTTCTTAACAATGATATGATTGGAAATATCAAAGGAGTTAACGGTGTGATCAATAACACAACTGCTCGTGTATTCTCGGAAGGAACCAGAGATGTAGAAACTGAACAGGAAGCCAGAGTTCGAAGGTTTACGGGTGGTGAAGTTGATTCACCATCAAGAAATATAGCGCGATATGTAGATAAAATGGCTGATATGTATATACCAAATCTTGATGTAATGATGATTTATAGATTAGATCGTTTTGGGAGAGGAGGGCACCATCGTCCTTTCAATGCAGTTGGAATACCGGGTGTAAGAATTATGGAAACCAACGAGAATTATGTGATGCAACATCAGGACTTGAGAATGGAAGATGGAATTAAATATGGTGATACCATTGATGGTGTAGACTTTGATTATGCTGCAAAACTAACAGGGCTAAATGCAGTTACCATGGCAGGAATGGCTTGGGCTCCAAATCCACCGGTTAATGTTCAGATTCGAGGGGCTGTACGTCCAAGCACAACCTTGAAATGGGATGCTTTAGATGCTGAGCAAAATCCTCAATTGGCTGGTTATAAAATCTACTGGAGACTTACAGATTCAAATCAGTGGGAAAAAAGTGTTTTTGTTCCTGCGGGTACTACTGAACACACTTTAGAAAATGTAGTTATCGACAATTATTTGTTTGGTGTTGCTTCTGTTTCAAAAGAGGGATTTGAAAGCCCGGTGGTATTTCCGGGAGCCGCGGGAAGTTTTGGGGAATAATTGAAATTAGGAATACGGGAATTAGGAATAGGTTTAACAAATCATATTCCTAATTCTCTATTCACCTATTCCTAATTAACCACTTCAATCACAATCTTTTTCCCGGTTACTTCTCTGAGTAGATGTGCCTTTCTCTGAGCGCCCCAAATTTCTAATTGAGGATCGGCCTGTACTTTTATCTTAAAAATGATCTCCTTCTCAGTGGTTTCAATATCAAGTTGCTGAACATTTTGATAATGACTTCTGTCAAGCCCATCAGCCACTCTTAAGATACCCGAGAGGTTTTTGATCCTTCTCCGAACAGAAGGAGCTAACTTCCAATATTCTCCGTGTCTTTTCTTTGGAGTTGATCTGCGATGGTATCTGGCAACATTGGCAATAACCTCAATTTCCTCTTCCCGAAAACCTTTTAAAGTCGAGTTTCTGATAATATAAAGAGCATGTTTATGATGCTTTGAATGCGAAATATAATATCCGATATCATGCAGGTAGCTTGCATACTCTAACAACTCTTTGTCAGGGTCTTCCAGTTTAAGATCATTTTTTAGCGCATCAAATATCTTCAAAGCCAAATTAGCGACGTGAGTTGAATGAGCTTCATGCCAGTCACATTTTCTAAGCAGTTCAAACACACTTCTACGCCTTGGGTCAGACATGGACCCTGACCACGGCAATCCGATCATATCTTTTTTCAGGTATCTAATGATAATGCCTTCTCTTAATGCCTGAGTAGAAATTTTAACTTTCTTGATTCCATATTCGCGAAGTAGATAGTTAACCAGAACCACTCCGGTGTTAATGAAATCTATACGTTTGGCGTCTAAGCCTTTTATTTTTTTCCGTTCGGTTCGATTCAGTTTGATGAAATCCTTATAAAAAGAGAAAAAATCTTTGGCAGTATATTCCATTTCATTGAGAGTAACATCTACCGGAAGCCCTTTTCGGGCGGCGATCATGGCGGCAATGTTTTGCATGGTTCCTGATGAACCAATGATCAAGTTAGTTCTGTTTATTTGAAGAGCCTCGGCAAGTTGTGAAGTTTCTTCTCTATAATGGGCCTCAAGTTTCTCAATCTCTGTAGCAGTGATTGGATCGGATGGTTTAAAAATATCGGTCATTCTGGAAACCCCGATCTTTTTACTGGTCAGAAAATGGAATTCTTTAGCATTTCCCAGAATAAACTCAACGCTTCCACCGCCGATATCAACCATTAAAACAGGGTTGTTACCCAATCGAACGCCATGTTGAACGGCATAACCGATGAGCTCGGCTTCAACAGTGCCGGGAATAGCATTTATTTTAATTCCATATCTGTCAATGCTGTCCTGAATAAATTCTCCGCCATTTTCAGATTCCCGTATAGCGCTGGTGGCATACGCCAGAATATGTTCTACATTATGGCTGTCACACAAAACTTTGATGTTTTTGAGAGCTTTCATGCCTCGTGAATAAGCTCCTTCAGCTAAGCGTGTACCTAATCCACCTTTAGCAAGCTGCACCATTTCCTTAAAATCTTCAATCTTTCTGAAGCTGCCGTCAGAATATAAGTCTACAATAACGGCATGGAAGGAATTCGTTCCCAGATCAATTGCAGCTAATCGCTTGATAGGAATGGTTGTATTGTTATTCTGTCCGCTTATAATCAAATGAATACCTGTGTTTTAAGTGTGCTGAATCATAACCAAAAGATGGAAGACTTGGAAGAGGAGAGTTTTTTGATTTATTCAGAACAAGACAAATATTTTTAATCAATGTTATGTTCACCATTTCTTAACAAAAAGATAGTTGGAATTAGGTTAAAGTACCCGTACCTTTTTGACCTTAATTCAAAAAATGACCGGTAGTCACAATAATGGGAGTTTCGGAACGCAAAGAAAGGGAAAAGGAGCAAAAGCGGTCACTAATGTTAGAGGCAGCTGAAGCTTTGATTCTTGAAAAAGGTTTGGACAATCTTAACATGACGGAAGTAGCTGAACGAGCAGAAGTCAGCAAAGGGTCATTATATCAGTATTTCGAGAGCAAAAAGGATCTGGTATTAGGTATATGTGATAAAGCAACAGGGTTACTTACAAAAGAAATTCAAAAGGTGCTTACTGAAGATAAACCAGGGATAGAGTTGGTTCATATGATAGGTGCAACATTTATGACTTTTGTGACCCAGCACCCGGAGTATTTCAGAGCAATGAGATTTCATGATAATATCAAGGAGACGAGTGACTTAGAAGGCAGTACTTTTCTTGATTCATGCTCCACTAATATGCAAAGTTCCTTTACTTGTATGGTGCGCGCAATTCAAATTGGTATGCAGGATGGAAGTATAAATCCAAGCTATGATCCTAAAGAATTGGCTTTGATACTTTGGGCTACTTCTCACGGAATGGTAAGTATGGCATATCAGCATCAAAATACACAGCATTTTAATCTGCTTAGCGAACTTGGAATAAATTTAAATTCTCTATTTGAGAACTTTATGAAAGTGATTGGTTGTGGCATTGCTACTGATAAACAGAAAACAAATTATGACTCACAGTCATTTTTTGAAACTAATGGAAAAAACTAACGTAATCGGCAATTGATTTTTTAATGGTACGAACTAACAAAAATAAAATGGGTAAACGATTAGGGCTTCTGCTTATAGCAGTAATTTTGGTAACAACAAGTTCAAAAGCTCAGACAAAGGATTCAGAAAGAGAAATTACACTAGAACAAGCCATTGAAATGGCGTTGGCAAATAATCCACAAATAAACAGAGCGTTATTGGCTATTGATGATGCTGATGAGCTTGTTAATATTGCTCGTTCAGAAGTATACCCGGATGTGATTTCTTCAATCAATTACACAAGAAATGTTGAACTTCCGGTTCAGTTTATTCCGGAAAATGTATTTGATCCTAATGGAGATCCTAATGTCTTAGTTCCGGTTTCTTTTGGAACAGATAACAACTGGCAGGGTGGCTTTACTGTAACCCAAAACCTCTTTAAAGGAGAAGCACTTGTTGCGTTGAAAAGCTCAGCTGTTTTTAGAAAAGTACAGGAAGAAAATTTTAGAGCAACCAGCCAACAGGTAATTACTCAAACCAGAATAGCATATTATGCAGTACTTGCAGCTCAGGAGCAATTAAGACTTCAGGATTCTCAAATAAGAAGGCTTGAAACAAACCTGAGAGAAAACGAAGCCCGCGCAAAAGCCGGAATTGTTGATGACTACGCTGTACTTAGGATAAGAGTACAATTAAGCAATCAAAAACCCCAGCAGATAGAAGCAAAGTATGCTGTAGATGAGGCTTACCGAAACTTAAATGTAGCTATGGGATTACCTGTAAATTTTTTGGTTAAGGTAAAGGGTAGCTTGAATGAATTCGATATTCTATCTGAAACAGCTGCTCAAACTTCAAACAGTCATTTGAAGAAGATAGACCGAATGAATCCATATAGTTTTAATTCAGGTATGGTTGATTCTACTGCTTTAACTCAAAATAGAGGTGATATCAGAATTGCTGAAGCAAATTTAAGTCTTCGGGAAAAACAGATCAGAGCTGAGAAAAGTCGATTTCTTCCAACGCTAACAGCTTCATATAATTTGCAATGGTCAGCAGCTGAGGCAGGTAGCCCAACCTTCTTTGAAAATGCCAAAAGGTTTCAAACAATAGGAGTGAATCTAAATTTTCCTTTGTTTCAGGGATTTTCAAGAATGGCAAACCTTCAAAGAGCTCAGATCCAATATAAAGATGTTGAAGAACAGAAACGTATGGCGATTTTAATGGCGCAGAATGAAGTGGCAAGCGCAGGTGAAGAACTGGATAAGATCTTTGAAACAGCATCAGCCCGCAAGCAAGCGTTAGAACAAGCTAATACCGGATATAACAGAGCCAAAAAGAGACTAGAAAGTGGATTGGGTTCCCAGCTGGAGTTAACGGAGGCAGAAATTCAAGTTCGGGAAGCAGAAGTAAACTATGCAATCATGGTATTTAATTATCTGACAGCAAAAGCAAATTATGATCTGGCAACCGGAATGGTGCCTTTTGTAGACACAACAAACTAAAGAAATTATTTAACTACATAAATTTTAAGAAATGAACGTTCAAAAATATTTAACAATAGTGGTAGCGGGTGCAATACTTCTGGGTTGTGGAGGGGAATCTCAACAAACAGAAACAAACGAAGAGCTCGTAAAAACAGTAAACATTACAACTAAAAACGTAGAGCCAACTACTTTCTCAAGTTACTTAAGAGTGGTGGGAAATGTAGAGACATCGAATGACATTATGATCTCTGCCGAAGTTAACGGACGAGTAATTGACTACAGAGTAGAAGAAGGTGCTCAGGTTAAAAAAGGGCAGACAATCGTAAAAATTGACGATTCAAAACTAAAGCAGGAAAAAGCCCGGTTAGAAGCAATGACTTCCCAAACCAAGGAGCAATATGAGCGTCTCAAAAAAGTGTATGAAGAAGATGGAATTGGGTCTGAACTCGATTACCTGAACGCAAAATTTGCTTATGAGCAAAGTAACTCGGCATTGGAATCAATTAAAATTGATCTTGAAAATACAAGCATCAAAGCGCCATTCAACGGAGAAGTTGAAGCAATTATGGTAGAAGAAGGTGAAATGGTGAGTCCCGGCATGGCTGTTGTTAGATTAATCGGGTCCGATGCTTACAAAATTTCAGCAGGTGTTCCGGCTCGTTATTCGGATGTGGTTAATGTTGGTGATAAAGTAGATGTTTGGTTCGATACTCAGGTAAGGGACACGCTTAACTCCGCTATCAATTATGTTGGTGGAAGTATCAATCCTCAAAACAGAACATTCAGAATTGAAACAAAGCTTCCTAATAACAAAAGTTATAAAGTGGACATGATTGCAAACCTTAGGTTAAAAACAGTTGAGCTAAGCAATGTTCTAGTGATCAGCGAAGAGTTTGTGTATTCAAAAGATAGCCGCTATGTGGTATATGTGCTTTCTGAAAATGAAGAAGGCAAGGCCGTGGCAAATGAAAGAGAAGTAAAATTGGGGTTATCATATCAAACAAATGTGATCATAGAAGAAGGACTTGCTGAAGGTGATAAACTGATCACTTTAGGTTCCGCTTTTCTTGATGATGGCATGCGTGTGACAGTGAAAGACGACAAAAAATTAGCAGCAAATTAATTTAACTCGGAAACTATTATGAGTACCGAAAACAACAATAACGGCGCATCAACTAACGGGGCTTCTTTACCTGAAGAAGGAAAGCGTAAAGAATTTGGGCTGTCGACGTTCTCGATAAACAACAGAATTAGCGTACTGGTACTGTTGGTACTGATAGCGATCATGGGGATCGTGTCATACCTGACCATTCCTAAAGAAAGCTTCCCAAGTATCAACATCCCGAATATATTTGTAGTTACTATTTACCCGGGAGTTTCACCTGAGGATATGGAGAGCCTGGTTACCAGAAAGCTTGAAGATGAGCTGAGCAACATCTCTGATATTAAAAATATGACCTCATCATCTGCTGAGGGCTATTCAAATATCAATTTGGAATTTGAACCAAGCGTAGATATTGAAGATGCTCTCCAGAAAGTGCGGGAAAAAGTAGATCTGGCTAAGCCGGAGCTTCCCGAAGATGCGGAAGAACCAACCGTTCAGGAAATCAACTTGTCAGAATTTCCGATCATGAACGTGAATCTTTCCGGAGAATATGACGAGGTTATACTTAAAGAAATAGCGGAAGATCTTCAGGATAAAATTGAAGCAATTCCTTCCGTGCTTGGGGTAGATCTGACCGGCGGAACAGAGCGTGAAGTTCAGGTTGACGTAGATCTTGCAAAGATGAAATACTACAATATTGCTTTTGGTGATATAATTCAGGCAATATCGAATGAAAACGTAACTATTCCGGGTGGAGATATATCAGTAGGTACAAAAAAGTTCTTACTTCGTATACCGGGACAATATGAAGACACTAAGTTACTCGAAGACATTGTAATTAAAGGCGAAAATCGTAGCCCGATCTATGTTCGTGATGTTGCAAAAGTAACATTCGGCTTCAAAGAAAGAGCAACGTATTCTGAACTGGACGATGCTCCTGTAATTACGCTGGGTATTAAAAAACGTACCGGAGAAAATATTCTAGATACCGGTAATGAAGTAAAAGCGATTCTGGACGAGGCAATCCCAACCCTTCCACCAACTACGCGTTATGCGATCACTAACGATCAAAGCGTGGATGTAATTAACATGGTTACAAATCTGGAAAACAATATTATATCCGGATTGATCCTGGTTGTTGGTGTATTACTGTTCTTCCTTGGAGTAAGAAACTCTTCATTTGTAGGGATTTCTATTCCAATGTCGATGTTCCTTTCTTTTATCATTTTATCCGCATTAGGAATAACTATGAACATGATCGTTCTATTCTCGTTAATTCTATCTTTAGGGATGCTCGTGGATAATGCCATTGTGGTTGTAGAGAATATTTACAGATATCTGGAAGAAGGATATGAACGATTTGAAGCTGCCAAGAAAGGAACCGGTGAAGTAGCGGTTCCTATTATCGCAGGAACTTTTACAACGATTGCAGCTTTTGCTCCAATGATCTTCTGGCCGGGAATTGTGGGTCAGTTTATGAGTTATTTACCAAAGACTTTGATCATTACACTGGCAAGTTCACTCTTTGTTGGGTTGGTTATCAATCCCGTGATCTGCGCATTATTTATGACAGTTGAAGGCCAGGAAGCGGAAGCTAAGTTAACCCCAAAAGGGAAGAAGATCTTATACGGAGTTATTGGAATCTTTTTGCTGATATTTCTAGCTACAAATTTCATTACATGGGCAATGCTAATCGTTCTTGGTGTTATTTTCTGGGCACTTAACAAATATGCATTAGAACCGGTAGGAAGATGGTGGCAGCGAGACGGTCTTAATAAAGTGATTGCAAAATATGAAAATACCTTAGTATGGTCTTTAAATCACAGGCTCTCAGTATTGGGAATTTCAGCTGTAGTTCTTGTTTTGAGCTTTGTAGCATTAGGTGCTTTTAACCCAGGAACGGAATTTTTTCCGGAAGACATCCCTCCCCGTGATGTTTATGTACAGGTAGAAACTCCAATAGGTTCAGATGTAAAGTACACCAAGACCATTATCGAAGAAGTTCAACAACGTGTTAAAAATCTACCAAATCTGGTTGATGTAAACAGTGTGTTGGCAACATCCGGAGCAAGTATTACTGCTGACCCGGGTTCAGGTGGCGGTGGAAACACCCCAAATAAAGGAACCGTAGCTTTAAACTTTGTGGATTTTCAGGAACGTGAAGGGGATGTATTTGAAGCTATGGAATTTCTTAGAGATCATATGACTGAAAATATTGTAGGGGCAAAGGTAACTGTGGAGCAACCGCCAAACGGACCTCCGACAGGAAAACCGGTAAATCTGGAAATTTCCGGTCCCGATATGGATCAGCTAAGTATACTTTCAGGAGAAGTTTTATCTATTCTTGAAGAAGATTCCGTATTCGCTAAAATGGATGGATTGGAATCAAATCTACCGGAAGCAAGACCAGAAATTAGAGTAGATGTGGATCGTGAAAAAGCGGCGCTTTACGAGCTTTCAACCAACGTAATTGGGATGACCATTCGTCAGGCGATCAATGGTGTGGAAGCTTCAAAATTCCGCGATGGAAAGGAAGAGTACGATATCATTGTTCGGTTAAATGATGAGTACCGTGATGACCTGAGTACATTAGGTGATCTGACCATTCCGCATGAAGGAAACCAAATTCCATTGTCAGAAGTGGCAACATGGGAAGTTAAAGATGGTCTTGGTGGAATTAATCACAAGGATTCAGAACGAGTGATTACTATTAGTGCAGATGTTCGTTCAGGATATCAGGCAAACGCAGTGTTGGCTGAAGTTCAGGGAGTCCTTTCCAATTATCTAGATGACATGCCTTCCGGTTATGATTACAGCTGGACAGGGCAGCAGCAGGAACAGGATGAGTCGTTTGAGTTTCTTGGTATTGCATTTCTGATCGCAGTATTTCTGATCGCATTTATTCTAGTGTCTCAATTCAATTCTATAGCAAAACCCATCATTATTTTGAGTTCGGTAGTTATGTCGATGGCTGGTGTTTTCTACGGATTGGTAACCTTCCAGATGGCTTTCGGATTGATGGCTTTCTTAGGAATCATTTCACTTGCCGGAATTGTAGTAAACAACGCTATTGTATTGATCGATTATGTTGATATTCTTAGAAGTCGTGATGGATTGAGTTTACGAGATGCTTTGGTACAAGGCGGTAAAGTTCGTTTCCGTCCTGTAATTCTTACGGCAATTACAACCACACTTGGTTTAGTACCATTAGCAATCGGATTCAATATTGATTTCATTGTGTTGGTAAATACTCCGATCGAGTTTTTTGGAAACCTAGGTTCTTATGTGTACATGGGTGGTGAACAAGCAACCTGGTGGGGACCGATGGCAATTGCAGTAATTGTAGGTTTGTTATTTGCTACGGCTCTTACATTGATCCTTGTTCCGGTACTTTACAGCTTAATTGAAAGAAGTCGCAGAGGTTTAAACAAAGTTATGTTCGGAAAAGAAGAGCCGGGCATCATCAAAGACCAAAGCGATTTGAACGGAAACGGCACAAGCCAAAAACCAGAACCGGTCACTGCTTAGCTGAATAAAACACAGCATTAAAAATTTAAAAGCCCGATTCTGTTTTTCAGAGTTGGGCTTTTTATTTGTAAATAATTTCAATCTCCCCTTGAGGGGAGATGATTATCCAAACAGTTACTTTGGATAATCCGAGGGGTGTTAGTGAAGTTTAGAAACGTCTATACTTCACAAACACCCTCCGCTTTTTCGGCAAGCCGAAAACCGCACCTCCCTCGAGGGAGGGACTAAGTCTTCAATAAGCCTTTCAATTTCAGAAAAAGCTTCCAACTACACCGACCTTTAGAATTATTGG